>Ga0257126_1001236_pt1 | contig 18597 bp, 10 predicted proteins | sample SI060_120mmetaG_FD_190151 | JGI IMG/M metagenome (GOLD analysis project Ga0257126, IMG submission 190151) | Marine microbial communities from Saanich Inlet, British Columbia, Canada - SI060_120m | ecosystem: Environmental > Aquatic > Marine > Inlet | place: Canada: British Columbia | collected... | reverse complement strand
TCGTTTGCTACTTCGTTTGCTACTTCGTTTGCTACTTCGTTTGCTACTTCGTTTGCTACTTCGTTTGCTACTTCGTTTGCTACTTCGTTTGCTACTTCGTTTGCTACTTCGTTTGCTACTTCGTTTGTTTTTTGATTTGTTTTTTGATTTGTTTTTTGATTTGTTTTTTGATTTGTTTTTTGATTTGTTTTTTGATTTGTTTTTTGATCTAAACTTTTTTCTAAAAAGTTTGTTTTTTCTAAAAAGTTTGTTTTTACTTCCACCAGTCATTTCAGTAGGATCACAAAGTGCGTCTAAATTACTATCAACAAATTTTCCGTCTCTTAATTCAGGTTGGTTTTGGTATCCTTGAACTTCTGGAAGACCGCCAATCATTTCATTCTCAACTCTTAAGTTATATCCAATACCTCCTCCAGTTTGTGTAAATTGTCCGTCCTTATCTAAAGGGAGACTATCGGCGGCGGTATCAAAATCAATGTATTTATTAACATTAGGGGAACTCAAATTACAACTACTCATTTTATATATTATTAATATATATTTTTTTGATATGAGAAAAATAATTTTGATTAAATTAAGTATTAATAATTATAAAAAAATATATTAAAAATATAATATGTTTAGAATTTTTTTATTTGTAGCAGTATTCTTTGGTATAATATATGGTATTTTTAAATTATTTTTCCACCTTTCGAATTCACTTTTACTTATAGACGAAACTTTCATTAACTATATAAAATCTATAGATGATAACACTATCCAAAAATTTATTAATGAAGAAGACTTTTTAGAAAAAACAAAAAGCTTTTTAGAAAAAAGCTTAGACCAAAAAACAAACGAAGTAGTAGACCAAAAAACAAACGAAGTAGTAGACCAAAAAACAAACGAAGTAGTAGACCAAAAAACTAACGAAGTAGTAGACCAAAAAGTAAGCAAAGCAACAAACGAAGTAGCAAACGAAGATAAACAAAAAAAATTAAATAGGCATTTACGTTTAGATTTCTTTATATCATTAGTATTCGGTATAATATGGTTTTTATTTCCCCTATTAATTATAAATTTACCAGGAGAACATATTAAAAAGAAAGATTCTATATATATTGGCAAAACACTCGGATTATTCACTTTAATTTCTAGTTTATGGCCTCTATTTAATATAAGTAAAAAAGACTATAAATATAAAAGAAATATTCTAGTAGGAAAATTTACTTGTGCTATATTAACAATGATTTCCTTTTTGCTTATAGTTTTTTTCAGGAAAACTATGAGTTTTGGGAATATTATATCTGTAATAATGACTGCTTTTTGGGTTGCGAATGGTTATTATGGATTACTTAAATAATATAATTTTTTTTATAAAAATGAAAGAAATACGTGTTGCTATATTAGGCAATGTCGACAGTGCTAAATCTACTCTAGTAAGTACCATAACTTATAAAATTTTAGATAATGGACGTGGTTCCGCGAGAGAAAAAGTTTTTAAACATAAACACGAAAAAGAAACTAGTAGAACTTCCAGTATTTCCTTTAGGTATGTTAAAATCAATGAAGAAAAATACATAACTTTTACTATATCCATTTCTGAAAATAAAACCCCTAAGTTTTTACTTTCTGACATTGCGTCTTCTGCTTTAAACATTGCGATTATGCCCAATTATAAAAAAAAAATAATTATACTATAATATTTTTTTTTTACAATTTAATATAAAATAATTAAAAAAAAATATTATAATATATTATAAAAATGAGAAATAATACAAGAAAGATTTTAGCAAAAAGGAGAACTAATTTAAAATCTAAAGGAATAAAGAGAAAAAAAACTATGAAGGGTGGCATGTTTAAACAAAGAACAACATCAAAAATTCGTAAAACAGCAACAGCAAAAGCAGCAGCAACTGCAAAAGCAAAAGCAGCAGCAACTGCAACTGCCGCAGCAGAAGCAGCAGCAGCAGAAGCAACAGAAGCACAAGAAGCAGCAACACAAGACTACCTAAACAAAAGAAAAAAAAATATAGGAAAAATATTAACTGAATATTTAAATAGTACGATAAAAGAATTACAAAAAGATTTAGAATTTAAAATATACAGCATAAATAAAAAAAGAAATTTAGAATTTAATATTCGTTATATACTAGGTAGCATTAAAAGTGACCCAGTACAAATAAACTTAGAGGTTGAATCTTTGGAAAATGACACGTTAAAAGTAAAAGAAAAATTTAACAAATTAGCAAATCGTTTAATATATAAATTTAGAGAAAAATTTAATAGTGATTTACAAACTAAAATAAAAAAAAAAAAAATGGGATTCAACGAACAAGAATACACAAAGATGGGACTCAAGATGAGTAACTACAGTGGATTATATATGGATAATGAACCAGTCACTGAACAAGAAAATAATACAGACAAAGAAATAGAATTATATTTGTTCAAAGATGAAGAGATTTATCATGAGAATAATGAAGCAAAATTTTTTACTTTAAAAGGAAAAGATAAAGATAAAGATAAAGAAATTACTTTCTATATGTCAATTAATAACTATGAAAAACCAGAATTAAAAACCACCTATCAGATTACTGGTGAAGACACAAAACCAGATTTTAATGGAAATGAAGAAGTTTTTTCAAATTTTTTCCCACAACCCGCATCCCCCAAAGAAGTCAGACACTCATCAACAGCAACACCATCCACCTCCCCCGTCAACTCGATGACGGGGAACACGCGCGGTGAACTCTCACGCACACCCTCCGCCACCGTAGAAGATCTGGGTAGTCTCGAGGGCTTCCAAGGAGAAAATGGAGAAAATATACCAAATGGAAAAAAAATACCAAATGAAGAAAATGTGTAACAAAATAGGCTAAATAATTACCGTAAAAATTCCAATATTTCAAATAACACTTGACAATCAATATAATTATATTTTTTTATAACTTTAACTATATCCATTTCTGAAAATAAAACCCCTAAGTTTTTACTTTCTAACATTGCGTCTTCTGCTTCCAACATTGCGATTCTACCATCCATATCCATATCCCAAGTTGTCTTAATAATACCATATTTGAATAATGCCTTGGATATTTCTTTTAAACCGTAACCGAAAACGCCTTTAATACAAATAGGTTCTTCTTTGAATATGTCTAAGATATCTGTAAAGTTAAGTTGTTGCCAATCGAATATTTTTTTATTTCTTAAAACCGCATTTTTATAGAAATTGGGTTCAGCCTTGCTCCAGTGGTATATTTTCGGTTTATCAATATCATATTTCAAAGCCATAGTATCCATATAGTTTAACCATTCTTCAATAATTTTTGTTTCTTCTTTTTTGCTAAAATTTTTTACAATAAAGCATTTAAATTCACTTTTATACTCTTCTAAGTCCTTATCATAAAAGTTAGCGATACACCCTATCATAAAAATACAAGTCCCGAAGTTAGTATATGGTAATTTCTTAAAATTATCGTTTAAATCATTAACAGTTTCGAAATCAACATAAAATTCAACTTTATCTTTCTCCATTTTTTTCAAATTGTCTAAGTTTCTCAAAGTTCTCGGTGAATATACTATATCCTCTGTATTCCTATTAATATCCAATATATTATCTAAAATCTTCGCCTTTTTCCCACTTAAATTTAATGTTTCCGCATTACATTCTGTATCTCCCCAGTCATATATCTTCCTCTTAAAACAATTATTCCTCTCCTTGATACCACAATTCCATAAACAAGTAATATCTTTATTTTTAATTGCTATTTCTTTTTTTATATGCCTCCATTCCCCATCATAATTACTATTATTCATATTAGGATATAGTTCTGTTCTATTTGGTTGAAAAATATCCCATTCAGCACCATTTTCCTTAAGGTCTCTAATCCATTCTATAGCGTTTTCTGTTTTAGTGTAAATATCTTTATCTTTGCCGAAGATATCAACTTTCCCTAAATAGTCGAAACTATTATTTCCTTTTTTATTTCCTCTTCTCCATTTCCTACCTAAGATATAGGCATTATTGGGTTGATAATTTTGAGTATAGGATAAACATTTATTATATATCATAACTTGCGATTTGTAATATGGAAACATTCCAACATTATTAAGTAATTTACCTGTATTCCTAAAGACTAAATTAGAAAATTTTATATCTATTACTAAATAATGCCACCTATTACTAAATTTACATCCTATATTCATATCTTCAATATTTTCTATTATCGGATAATTTAGTATTTTATTAATATAATCACTCCTTATAATTATATCAGGTATGCCAAATAAATTATTGTCTAAATCAAATATTACGCCGTGAAATATTATAGGAACACCATGATTCATAAGTTCTACTGTGTTATCGTATTTTTTTAAATAAAATTCTTGTATATCTGTATCTTTTGTAAATTCAAAATCAAGGGTTTTGGTGTAATATTTACCTCTAATATGATTAAATATTCTTTCCTCAAAGTCTATACCTTTTTGTTTAATAAAATCACTAAATTTATTATCTTCAACTTTTTTACATAAACCATTCTTCTCACCATAAAGGTTTAACCAATCTAAAAGTGGGTCATCTAAAAGATAATTTTTTATTTTAGTTGCGGAAATAAAATCATAAAAAGGGGAAATATTTGAATTCATATAAAATTTAAAAATATATTATTTTTTAAACTTTTCAAAAGTTTTAAATGAAAATAATTAAAAAACTTTTTAGAAAAAACCTTGAAAAAATTAAATATTTCTAATTAAGAAGAGAAGAAATATAACCTAAATAAAACAATCAGTCGAATCTTTATCTGTAAAAATTTTTAAACCTTTTTTCGTTTTTTTTAAACATTTAAATGTTTCAGAAGGATTCTTTTTATTAAAAGCAGTTTTCTTTCTATCTTGATTGATTATACATTTTTTAGTAATCTTTACATTATCGGTTATCCCTCCTTTAGTTTTTCTTCTAATTAACATAGGTTCTGTTTGACATTCTTCCTCATTAAATTTCTTAGTATTTTCTTTATTAATATTAGTTTCTTGTCTATCAAAGTAATCGTTATAGTTACAGTATCCATATTGGTGATTACTTCTTTTAAATACTTCGTCTTGCTTTAAATCTCCAGTAGGACACACAGGTCCGTCATTTGTAGGTAGGCAATCATAGAAGTATTCTGTATTCTGTTTAGTTTGTGTTTTTTCTTTATCAGTATAACTATTATATCGTGTTTTAAAGGGTAAAACACATTTTCCTGGTTTGACATTTGGTTCTCCAGAACGATCAAAACCGAACATATCGACTGTAGAAGAATTAACTTCTGGAACTGGAATTTTCTTATCTGGTTTAATTTTAATAGATTTAGTAATGGAAATAGGTGTATTGGTAATATTTCGGGGAGTATTAAGTTTATATTTATCTCCTAATTCTTTATTTTTAATTTTCTTAGTGTTAAATTGTTTAATATCTCTTTCATATTTATATTTTTTCTTGGAATATAATTCATTCCTAATATTATTAAAATCATTTATACCAAAACCAATATTATTTCTACTTATTTTTTTAGTCTTTTTTACCCTAAATCTTTTAGTTATAAAATCAATACCATTTTTTTTATTCATAAGTAATTCATTTACTAACTTATTACTAAATTCATTTACTAAATCTAATTTCAATAATTCATTTAGTAATAATTTCTTCTTATGAACTTTCTCTAAAACTGGATTATTTATAATTCTCCTAATATTCATATTTGTATTACTATTCTCTTTTTTTAATAACATTCTATTTACTAATATTTTGTTATCTTCATAATTCTTTTGTGTTTTATAATAATTACTCATTTGTTTAGACCTATCGTTCAAATTTATGGATTGTGAATCATAAATTAAATTATTAATTTGGTGTTCTCTATTAAGTTGATTTCCATTACCTGAAAAGTCTTCTTTATCTAAAAGTGGTATAAATAGGTCATCTTTAGTAATAATACCGTTAATATGTTTTTTACCGTTTGATTTGGTATATGAAATTCTTTTTTCAGTTAAAAAGTTAGGATAAATGTTATTATTTAAAGTTTTTAAAAGTTTTTCTTTCTCATTTTTAAATTCTTGATAGGAAAGTAATAAATTCATATCTAACATATCCTTATAGGTAATAATATCAAAATGCTTACTTTTAATAGCATAAGTAGTAAGATTTAAACCAGAAGGATAAGTTGGAATAAATATTTTATTATTTAGTATAACACCGATAACTTTGAATTGTTTATTAATAACGTGAAACATAATATTATCATTACTAATTAAGTTAGTAATATTATATAAATTATATGGGATGTTATCTAAATTATTTTGACATATATCTTTAAGAATTTTGAAAATATTTGCTAAGTTAGGGTCTTTTTCTGTAAAACTAAATTGAAGTGGTTTTTCTCCTATATCAAAATTAATTTTAACAAGTGGTTCGAAATATTCTTTGTTTTTATCATCAATGAATTTAAGAATAAAAATAGTTTCTTTCTTTTCATTAAAACTAAATAAAGGACATTGGACGCTAATATTATTTTCTTCACCCAATACCTTTTCTATAATTACAATATTATAGTTTTTATCTAATAAAATATCTGATTTAGCTAATAATTCAATATAATAAGTGTAGTCTTTAAAAAGTTTTCTATCATTGGAATAATCCCTAAAATTCATAAAGGAAGCATATAATTTTTTGACTTCTATACTCCCCTTATCTAAGTTCTTTATTTTAGTAATACTGCTAAACCATATATTATATTCTTTACTTGTAGTATCAATTTCAATATTAGTTTGGAATGTTTCGTGTAAATTTCCATTATTAACTGACGCATATACAAGAGGGTCTATATTATCTAAAATATCATTCATATTAAAAGAGGTTCTATCCTTTTTATTTCTATCAATATCGTGTTCTCTAATACATCTGAGTTTATGTAAAGCCATAATAAAAGAGTTATTTTCATTAATATTGTTAGTACCAAGTCTAAATAGTAATTTTCTGTTAGTAAGGTTTTTCTTTTTATCGAATGCCAGTGTTTTAACATTTTCGAAGAATTGGTATTTATAGTATACTTTTTTCTTATTAGTTTTGGTTTTAACAAAATCCCCTTCTTTAACTTTAAAAGAAGCGTGATTATTTAGTAATTCATTTAAATCATTAGGTAATAAACCTAATTCGTCGTGTGATAATTTAGTGCTGGAATCTTTAAAATAGTCTTCCTTTGTTTCTTTATTTTTCTTTTTCATAGAAGATTTATCACAACAAGGATAAATACTTCCTTGTTTTGTTCTGGGATACATAGGATTCAGTGAGTTTTCTAATATTTTAGGTATTTTAAGTTTAGAGTTTTTAATATCTTCAAGAAAGGGTATGAGTTCTTCTTCTTTAACATTTACCTTTTCACTATCGCATTTAGTACATTTATAATCATTATTATAATAATCAATATATCTAAGTTTTACTAAACACTGTTCACACTGAACTTCTATCTTCTCCCATTTATTATTTTTCCAATAACTATCTGACCTTATTTTTATAGTATGTTCATTATCAAAAATACCTCTAACACCTTTTATTTTAGTAGGTTTTCCGGAACAATATGGACACATATTACCTTTTTTAATAAATTCATCAGTTTTAATAGGTACCATACATCTAACACAGTAAATACGGGGACAAATATAGACATTTTTATTACCTTCTGAACCAGTGATAATTCTGTATTTATCATCGTCGATATCTTCCCCCTTTGTTCTTTTATCTAAACCGTCACTAAGTCTTTTATTTTCAGTTATATATTTCCATAAATTTTTGGATATAATTACAGGTATTCTATCTTCAACAGCGGGACAACCTCTTGTAAAATTACTACCTTTAAAGAATGCGGGGTCATATTTATCACGCATATGTTTGAAATATTTACTAACTGTTTTATTTTTATAGTCTAACTCGTCAATTTTTTCAGGTATAAATGGTTTATCAATATTCTTTTCATTATTTTCATTATTTTTATCATTTTCATTATTTTCATTATTTTCAAAAGAATTATTAGAATTATTATTCATTAATGAAAAATTACTTCCGTTACTACTATAATTATTATTATTTACAGAGTTAGAAACAGATAATAATGATTTTTTAAGATTAAATTTATTCTCAGTTCCTTTAATATTATTTTTTTTTAAATTTTTTCTTTTATTGAAATTAATAAGTTCTATGATAATGAGGTTAATGAGGTTATTGACAAAAACCAATTGATTAATATTATGGCAGGTAAAATTGATAACAGTTTTTTGTTTCCCTAAGATATTATCAAAATATATTTCTGCTTTTTCAATTTCGTTATTTCTTTTTTTCTTAATCATTTTTTCATCTCTAGTATCACTATCAAAAATTTTATTAAAAAGAGGGGTAATTTCACTTTCACTAATATTAAAATTATCTAAGATTTCTGGAGCAAGTTGTTGAAGTGTAACTTGATTATTTTCAAAAAACTTATCAATAATATAATTTATGATATATTCTTCAGTGCCATAATTATTAATATTTTTAAAACCGTATTTGTTTTTACCATTAGAATAAAAGAATAGTTTCATTTCTTTAAAGATTTGGTTTAGATTTATGAGATTACCAAGAGGAATAAATTTACTAAAATTCATTTTAATATTTTTGATATTAGTTTCATCTATTAAAACAATAGATTTATTAATATCATATACTTTACTTTCAGGACTATTATTTTCTTCTATATTATTGAGTAGGTTATTAATATATGTAATGATTTCATTAATTTGACTCATATAATTGAAGAAGTGTTCATTAAGTTTTTCTTTTCTATTTTTAAGAATTGGGAAAATTGCGAGTATATTTCCATTTTCTTGAATATAAAATGTCATATAATTATTTTCATATTTAACTACCATATGTATAAAATTACCTTCTCTATATAACATTTCTTCACTATTATCGTATTCTGTAGAATCCATATCTAAAATACCATTTTTCCAATTGGAAAGAATTTTACTAGTTATATTTGACCTTTTATTGAAAATAGGTTTATGTAATTTATATAATACTGTTTTCTTCAATTTCTGTCTTATCATTCTAGTATATTTGATATTTATAAATGGTATATCATTGGTAGATTGTAGCATTTCATAGAGTCCTATTAAATCAATACGTAAAGTGATAATATTTTTTTTAACCACTTTAACGTAATTAATAATATTAAGTTGTCTTCCCATTTGACCTAAATTATCTAATATTTTTCTATAAGTTAAGGAATGTTTTTGATATAAATTTTCTAAGGAATCAATATTTTTATTTTTAGTAATATCGCTAATTTTATCTTTATTTACAAAACTAAAATACCTTTTTGTTATATATTGGTAATTTGGAAGAGTAGTTTTAATATCGTTAAGACAGAATAGATATATATCTTGATTAAGTTTTATGTTATTATCTTCGTCGTATTTAGTTTGATTAATAATATTATTGAAAATTGTGTAGTCATTATTTTGGACTCTTTCATTGAAGTCATTATCGGTATCTTTATTTTTAGTTAAATCGATATAATCGCATATTATTTTATTATTTCTTTTATTGACGAAATATTGTGATAAACCAATATCGTGGTAAATATAGAGTTTAATATTAACTAATTTAGTGAAATAATCTTGTAATTCTGCCATAGTATATTTATCTTTCTTTAATTTGAAAACAGAAACATCCATTATTTTACTAAGTTCTAATACAATATGTTTTTTATACAAGTATTGTATATCTGTATTATAAAGATTTGGAATAATACTAGTAATAAAATCATAATCCAATATTTTTTTAGTATATAAATACTGTTTATCAGTATCTAAATAATCATTACCATATTTAGTACTTAAAGTATGGAATATCTTCTCTTTAATAGTTTTAATATTATCATTGAGAAGAATTACTTCTTCTATAAGAATAGTTTTAGGTGATAATTTATGTTTAAGAATATCAACTCCCGTTTGTCCGTATCTCAAATTAAGTTTAGTTCTTTCTTCTAAAGTAATGTTTTTTTTTTCTTTAATTTTGTTAATAGATACTAATTCTTCTTTACTAAGGCGTCCAACAAATAAATATTCATTTTTATTATAAATTACTTTAAAAATATCTAAACAAAATGGTGGACTAAAAAGTTGTTCATTTATATTCATATTATAATATATAAATAAACTTTTTTTATAAAAAAAGATTGGAAATAAATAAACTTTTTTATAAAAAAGATTTGAAAAAGAAAAATTTATATAATTATTCACTAAAATTTTCAGGATCGTCAGTAATTTTAATTCCACAATAAGGAACGGGTCTTTCATTATAATTAACTCTTTCATATACTCCTAATTTACGGGCATTTTTCAATAATGTTCTAAAATTATCCCAGAATTCTTGAGTATGTCCTATTGATTTTGTCATAGTATGTGCTAATTCGTGAATCGCAACAAACATCATAGTGTTAAGTTTAACTAAATTATTTTTTTCATCTCTAGACCTTAAACAAAATACCATTTTCTCACCTTTATTAATAGAATAAGAAGTATATTTACTATCTTTATCTGTTTCGGTGATATTATCTGGATTAAAGTTATTTATCATACGGTTAACGTCTTCTTGGTCTTCATTTGTTTTTTTTAGTTCTTGTGTAATTAAAATAAGATTTTTACGTATAGTTGCTAGTAAATCTGCTGCTTCTTGTTTATCGTTATGATTTTGAACTAAATAATCTTTACCGTCAATAGTGGATTTAATATATTCAACTTCTTTAACTTTATTTTCGAAGTGGATATAGATAATTGTTATAAGTATTATACATATAAAAAATGATACAAAATCTTTCATATATTTTATGGTTAGATAAAAATATTAAGTTAGATTTTTTTATGATATTAAAATTGAAAAACATATTTAAAATTGAAAAATTTAATTTATTAAGTTTATAATAAAATGAATTTGAGAAATACTCGACCAAAACAATTAAAAGATAATTCTAAAGATATAAGATTTCAAATCAATGATTTACAATGTTATAATGAAACTTTAGACGATTCAGATTTAGATGAGTATGAAGATAATAGCAAATATGTTATTAATATTTTTGGAATAGATGAAAATAATGAGTCTATATCAGTAAAAGTGCTAGGTTTTAAACCACGCTTTTACGTTGAAATTCCTAAAGATTGGGATACAAAGAAAATTCAAATATTTATTAATACATTAAAAGGAAAAGTAAAGAAGATGTATAAGGAGTCATTAGTTAATCATAAAGTTTTACATAGAGTAAAATTTCGCGGTTTTACGAATAATGAAAAGCTTAAATTTCTTAAATTAACTTTTCATAATACATATTCAATGAGAGCATATACTAATGTCCTAAAGAAAAAAATAAGTATTCCAGCTTTAAGTAAAAAACCGAAAAAATACGCCTTATATGAAACAAATATTGAACCTTTTATTAGGTTTTGTCATATTAAGGATATTAAACCTTCCGGTTGGATTAAAATACCCCAAAAGAAATATAATGTTAATAAAGTAAAATTAACATTTTGTCAAACTGAAATTACAGCGAAGTGGAATGATGTAGAAGCAGATAGTAATACTCATATTGCTCCTCTTATTACATTATCCTTTGATATTGAATGTGATTCAAGTCACGGGGATTTCCCTTTGGCACAAAAGAATTATAAGAAATTAGGAGCAGAACTTCTGGATAATATTCATAAGAAACTAAAGAAAAATGATTTAGATAAAACAATGTATCTGGATTTAGTTTTGAATGAGAATAATGAGAGAGAAGATCTGGTTACGTACCTAGTCAATCTTGCTTTTAAAGGCAAAGATAACCTAGAAGATATTAGTAAAGTATATACCAAAGAAGATATCAAACCAAAAAAGAAAGAATTGAAGAATTTAATTCATAATCTTACCAAACATCTATTTATTAGAATAGTAAGAGAAGAAAATAATAAGGAATTAAGAGAAGCAGTTGATAAGACAAAGAGAGTTTGGGGTGATAATAGTATAGGTATTTTAGAAGATATTGCTTCTAAAGTAGGAAAGGAAACTGGTATATCAAAACAGAAAATAATGAATAGAATTATAACACGAGATATATTAGTGGAAAAAATCACAGGACTATTAGATAATAATTTACCTTCTTTAGAGGGTGATAAAGTAATTCAAATTGGTTCAACAGTCCATAGATATGGAGAACAAGAATGTTTTCTTAAACATATAGTTACCTTAGATACTTGTAATGATATAGACGGAGCAGTAGTTGTTCCATGTAAGACAGAAGCGGAAGTATTAAAAGAATGGGCAAAATTTGTAAGGGAATTAGATCCGGATATTGTAACTGGTTATAATATCTTTGGTTTCGATTTCAAGTTTATATATGAAAGAGCAGAAGAATTGGATATAGTTTTCGAAATGGGAACTTTGGGGAGAATGGCAAATAAGGATTTAGAATTGATAGAGAAAAACCTTTCTTCGTCCGCATTAGGTGAAAATATATTAACCTTTATTGCGATGGAGGGGCGTGTTTGTCTTGATTTATTGAAAGTTATTCAAAAGGATCATAAACTTGCTTCATATAAGTTAGACAATGTTGCAGAGAATTTTATAAACGGTAGTATTAAAGATATTATTGTTAATAAAAAAACGCCAGATACTGAAGAAGTAGAAAGTAATTTCGGTAATGTTCTTAAGATTTCTGGAGCAACCGATTTAAATGAAGGTAATTATATTACATTCTTTATGAAAAACGATAAATATATGGAAGGTAAAAAATTCAATATTTTAAAGTTAGAAGGTGATACGATTACTTTAAATGAGAGAATTGATAATTCTATATTATCAAAGAATCCTTCATGGAGGTTAGTCAAGGATGATATAGGTCCAAAAGATATTTTTAGACTACAGAAGCAAGACGCGGAGGGTAGAAGAATAGTGGCGAAATATTGTATTCAGGATTGTGCTTTATGTAATAAATTGATAAACAAACTTAGTATTATATCCAATAATATTGGTATGGCAAATGTTTGTATTGTCCCTCTTTCCTATATTTTCTTAAGAGGTCAAGGTGTAAAAATCTTTTCTTTAGTATCTAGGGAATGTAGAGAGAATAACTTTCTTTTACCGGATTTAAAAAAACCGAAAACTGACGAAGAAAAAGAAGAAGAAAAAACTAAATTAAAATATAAATATGATGATGATTCGGATGAAGAAGTAGATGAAGGCGGGTATGAAGGAGCAATTGTTTTGCCACCAAATCCAGGTATTTATCTGGAAACACCTGTTGTCGTTTTAGATTATTCGTCTTTATATCCTTCCGCTATGATTAGTGAAAATTTATCTCATGATACTTATGTTATGGAAGAAAAATATAATAATCTTCCTGGAGTGGACTATTTAGATATTACTCATGACGTATATGAATGGAAAAATCCTTTAATTAAAAGTAAAGGGAAAAATAAAATGGGACAGAAGACATGTAGATTCGTTCAATTTAAGGATGGAGAACAAGGATTAATTCCTAAAATTCTTCAGAAACTTTTAAAAGCGCGTAAATCGGCAAGAAAGAAAATTCTATACAAAACCGTTAAGGATAGTGAAGGTAATGAATTCAGTGGATTATACAAAGAAAAAGATGATATTGTATACATTAACAATGTCGAAGGTGAAAAAATGGAATTTAATAAGGAAAATATAGTATATAATGAAGATACTTATAATGAATTCGAAAAAGAAGTTTTTGACGGTTTACAGTTGGCATATAAGGTGACCGCAAATTCTTTATATGGACAGATTGGTGCGAGAACTAGTCAGATATATTTGAAAGATATTGCGGCTAGCACTACTGCTACTGGGAGAAATCTATTACATATTGCGAAAGAAAAAACTGAAGAGAAGTTTGAAGGCGCGAAGATTGTATATGGTGACACGGACAGTATCTTTATTAACTTTAATCCAAAAGATGAAAAGGGAAATATTCTCAAAAATAAGGAAGGATTAAAGCGTTCTATAGAGTTAGGTGTCGAGGCAGAAAAGTATATTCAAAATTTCTTAAAGCCTCCACATAAGTTAGAATACGAGAAGACATTTTGGCCATTTATCTTATTTACAAAGAAGAGATATATTGGCGATAAGTATGAGTTTGATTTAGATAAATATAAACAGACTTCTATGGGTATTGTTTTGAAAAGAAGAGATAATGCGGATATAGTGAAACATATATATGGGGGTATAATGAATATTATAATGAAAGAGAAAGATATACCCAAATCAATTGTGTTTTTAAAAGAAGAATTAAATAAATTAATTCAAGGAAAGTTCCCAATGGAAATGTTAACAATTACAAAGAGTTTAAAGTCTTATTATAAGAATCCCGAATCAATCTGTCATAAAGTATTGGCAGATAGAATTGGTGAGAGAGAACCAGGTAATAAACCACTTCCAAATGAAAGACTTCCATATATATACATTCAGTATCCAGAGAAAAAGGGACAGAAGGTATTACAGGGGGATAAGGTTGAACACCCGTCATTTATAAAACAACATAAATTGAAACCTGATTATTTATTCTATATTACAAATCAAATACAAAAACCTGTTTGTCAAATTTATGCCTTAATTGTAGAACAATTAGAGGGATATTCACACGATGAAGATTATATGAATAGATTGAAAAAAATGTATAATGATAAACATAGCGAAGAGAAAGCAAATGAGAAATTAACTAAGAAAAGAAATGAAATTACTGCTGATATTCTTTTTCAAGATATTATTAGAGAAGGAACAAATAAAAAAAATAAAATTAGACCTATTACAAGTTGGTTCAAACCTATTTAAGTTAAAATTAAATTTGAGGAAGCATATTTTAAACATAATTTAATATTATACCGTTTTTCTATTTGTTCTTCTGTCATATATTGTGTTAATTTTAATATATAATAATTATTATATTTTTTTCTATTCATACATAAACATAATTTACTTACATTTTTATTTAAAAATTCTTTGAGAAAATAATCCAAATAAAATATAGTTCTACCTAGAGAATAAATATCAGATTTATATAAAGAATACCTGAAATCATTAGGATAATATAAACTAATATGACCTTTATGTTTCCAATCTGTTGGATTTTTAGGAGGTAAATAAGGTTCGTCAAGTCTACTGTAATAAATAGGCATATAACCAGAAGTCCCAACTATTTTATTTTTCGCATTACCAAATGGTTCCTTCGAAGAAAAACCAAAATCAATTAGTTTAAATCTTTTACCAAAATATTTATCTGGTAAAGTAATCAAATCATTATAAACTATGTTTTCTGGCTTTATATCTAAATGAACTATTTTATTAGAATGGAGGAAATCAAGTGCTTCTAATATATTGTTAATAAACGAATACATTTTTTTTTTAGTATTTCCTTTCCAAATATAAATATTATTATCTTCGAACATTTTTTGAAAAATATTTTGTAAATCTAAATTCCCTTCATTTGATATATAAGAATAATATAAATCTTTATTCTGTGTAATCATTTCGTGAATACAATAATCAAATTTTAAATTAGAAATATAGGTGTATAACATACTTCTTTTATCAATTTCATACTTTATTTTTTCAGGAATAGAATAATAAAAATGATGTCCTTCAATATTTCTTATTATATCTAAAATGTATTCATTATGATAATCTGTTTTATATGTTATTTTTATTAATTTATCAAAACTAGTTTTAGTATTGTTTATATTTTTATTTTGTTTTTTTTTATTTTGTATATCTACTCTGTTTTGTTTTACTATATCTTGTTTTTCTTTAAGAAAAATGGAATCTTCATCTGTCGAACTATCTCTTATGTAATTATATATAGGATTTATAATGTTATTTTCATTATTTTCTTTTACATCATTTATAAATTCGCCATAATGTCCATTACCTAAAATAATGGAATATTTACCTTCTTTTATAATAAATGATTTTTTATCTTTCATAATGTATATTTAATATAAAAATTAATCTTTATATATATAAATTAAATAATTTCACTCTCATCCATTTCTTCACTTTCTTCGCTTTCATCACTTTCTTCGCTTTCTTCTTCAATAGTATTATATGTATTCCCGGAAGTCCCCGAAGTCCCTGAAGTCCCTGAAGTCCCTGAAGTCCCTGAAGTCTCTGAAGTCCCTGAAGTCCCTGAAGTCCCCGAAGTCCCTGAAGTCCCCGAAGTCCCTGAAGTCCCCGAAGTCCCCGAAGTCCCCGAAGTCCCTGAAGTCCCCGAAGTCCCCGAAGTCCCTGTGTCTCTTAAATCAATTCTACAAACGGGACACGTAATATTATTTTCGAACCAAGTATCAATACAACTAATATGAAATATATGAGAACAGTTATTAATTTTTCTAACAATACTATTACTATTAAAATTTTCCCTACAAATAGTACATTGTTCGTATGTATCTTCTAAAGTGCTATATAAATGAATAGAAGAACTATTAGATAATACTTGAATATTAGGCGCAATCGCAACATCTTCCATATCTGGATTTGTATTAATATTACTATTTTGACTATATAAAGTAACTTCCACTAAATCGGGTAATATATGAGGCATTGAAGAAGTATTTATAGAATATGAACCATAATTATTTAGTAATGAATTTTGATTACCATATGGGGTTTGATTACCATAAGAGGTTTGGTTACCATAAGAGGATTGGTTACCATAAGCGGGTTGGTTTCCATAAGAGGTTTGGTTACCATAAGAGGTTTGGTTACCATAAGAGGTTTGGTTACCATAAGCGGGTTGGTTTCCATAAGAGGTTTGGTTACCATAAGCGGGTTGGTTTCCATAAGAGGTTTGGTTACTTATATTACTACGAGGAGAAGTATTATAGGTGGAGTTTCTATTTTGGGGGGAAGTATTATAGGTGGAGTTTCTATTTTGGGGGGAAGTATTAAATTCGGGTTGTCTTCTAGAACTTAATATATTCATTAAACCTTCTGCAAATTGTCTAGAACCTTGGTTTCTTGTATCTATATTCCCTTGTGTAGATGGTATATTATTAGTGTTATAAAATAATATATTATCTATTTGATTTATGGTAGTTTGTAATTCTCTTTTGGTTCTTAATAATTGTAGTCTAAGTGAGTTATCCATTAGATATATGATATATTATTTTAATTAATAACATAATTTTAAATTAGTTAAAGAATATTTGTTTATAATTTTATTATTATTATGTCGAACGGAGAAATAAGGGGGTTATGTGGATTAGTAAATTTCGGTAATACATGTTATATGAATTCCGCAATTCAGTGTTTAGCGTCTATTGATAAGTTGAAAAAATATTTTTTAAAGAAGGATTTTTTAGAGGATTTGAATAAAGAAAATCCTGAGTTAAATTTAATTATTCAATGGTATAAATTATTATTAGGGAAATATACAAAAAATTCTGTAATATCTCCGGAAAGTTTTAGGAAAGAAATAAGAATAGTTTCATTAAAGGAAGGATTAAATTTAAATTTTGTAGGTAATGGGCAAAATGACGTCCAAGAATTTTTGATATTTTTAATTGATAAAATGCACAATGGTGTATGTCGAAAGGTAAATATAAATATAACTGGCGAAGTGAAGAATGATTTAGACAAATGTGCTTTAGAAGCAATGAAAATGTGGAAAGTATTTTTTAAGGATAGTTATTCTATTTTTATAGATTTATTTTATTGTCAAAATAGTTCTAGGATTTATGATTTAGATAAAAAACTATTATCTACTAATTATGATCCAATTTGTTATCACTCCATACCCATACCCGATACAGAAGATACAAATATATATGATTGTTTTGATTTATTTACAACAATGGAATTAATAGATGATGAAGATAATTTATATTTTAATGAGGAAACTAAAGAGTATATAAAATATTATAAAGAGATAAAATTCTGGAGTTTACCTAAAGTGTTAATAGTAGTATTAAAGAGATTTATGAATAATGGTAATAAAATTACAAAAAAAATAGATTTTCCATTAAAAAATTTAGATTTATGTAAATACAGTGTTGGATATAGGAAAAAAAGTAATATTTATGATTTAGTGGGAGTTTCTAATCATATAGGTAGTTTACAGGGGGGGCATTATTTTGCTTATTGTAGAATGGAAGACGACAATTGGTATAATTTCAATGATACGTCTGTTTCTAGGATTTCTGAAAATGAAGTAGTATCTGAAAAGGCTTATTGTTTATTTTATATGAAAAAATAATTTTAAGGATTAAATATATTTTTTAATATATTTTTAAAGGATTAAATATATTTTTTAATATATTTTTAAAGGATTAAATATATTTTTTAATATATTTTTACAGGATTAAATATATTTTTTAATATATTTTTACAGGATTAAATATATTTTTTAATATATTTTTACAGGATTAAATATATTTTTTAATATATTTTTACAGGATTAAATATATTTTTTAATATATTTTTACAGGATTAAATATATTTTTTAATATATTTTTACAGGATTAAATATATTTTTTAATATATTTTTA
>Ga0257126_1001233_pt1 | contig 18617 bp, 10 predicted proteins | sample SI060_120mmetaG_FD_190151 | JGI IMG/M metagenome (GOLD analysis project Ga0257126, IMG submission 190151) | Marine microbial communities from Saanich Inlet, British Columbia, Canada - SI060_120m | ecosystem: Environmental > Aquatic > Marine > Inlet | place: Canada: British Columbia | collected... | reverse complement strand
TTTAACTATTAATTATAGTTCATCACATAATTTATCTGCTACTTCTTGTGATAATTATATTTGGGATGGTGTAGTTTATGATTCTACAGGAATTTATACAAATATTTATTCAGATTTTAATGGGTGTGATAGTACTGTTATCCTTGATTTAACTATAATTTATAGTAGTGAAGACACATTATCAGTAACTACATGTGATTCCTTCTTATGGGATGGTGTTAATTATGATTCTTCAGGTTTTTATACAAATGTATATACTGCTTTAAATGGTTGTGACAGTACAGTTAATTTAGACTTAACAATTAATTATAGTTATACAGACAGTTTGTCAATGAGTTCTTGTGATTCTTACCTGTGGGATGGAGTTACATATGATTCAACAGGAATATTTACTAATATTTATACAGCTATAAATGGTTGTGATAGTACAGTTGTTTTAGATTTAACAATTAATTACAGTTATACTTCAGCTTTTGTTGAAATCGCTTGCGATAGTTATGAATGGGATGGAGTTGTGTATGATACTTCTGGTGTATATACAAATCTATATCAAGATATTTATGGTTGTGATAGTACAGTAACGTTAGATTTAAAGATTTACTACTCTTCAGAAGATACTTTAAGTGTTAGCGCTTGTGATTCTTATTCATGGGACGGTGCGTCTTATAATATGACTGGTTTCTATACCAATATCTACTCAGATATAAATGGTTGTGATAGTACAGTAACTTTAGATTTAACAATAAATAATTTCTCAATTTCAACATTTTACATAAGTGTTTGTGATTCTTATTTATGGGATGGAGTAGTTTATGATTCTTCGGGAACTTATTCTAATCAATATTTAGATGTTAATGGTTGTGATAGTATTGTTTTACTTGATCTTACTATCTATGATGTAACAAATGATACTTTATATGTCAGTAGCTGTGATACTTATTTATGGGATGGAATAGTTTATGACTCCAGTGGAATTTATACAAACTATTACACAAGCATTGATAATTGCGATAGTACAGTAACTTTGGATTTAACAATCAACTATAATACAACAACAAATGCAAGTGAAGTAGCATGTAATTATTACGTGTGGGATGGGGTAATCTTTGATATTTCTGGAATTTATTCTAGACAATACATTGATCATAATGGTTGTGATAGTTTAGTAATTCTTACTCTTACAATAAACAATAGTTCAATAGATACTATTTCGGTTAGTGCATGTGATTCTATGATTTGGGATGGTATTACTTATAATGTTTCTGGCTTATATACAAATTTATATACTAATACATATGGTTGTGATAGTGCAGTAACTTTAGACTTAAGTGTGAATTATTCATCAACGCCTATAATTATTTCGCAAACTTCTTGTGATAATTTTTACTGGGATGGGGTTGTTTATGACTCAACTGGAATATATACCAATACTTATTCTAATGCTTCTGGATGTGATAGTGTTGTAGAATTAAATCTAACGATTAACTACTCATCATCTAATGTTATTAGTCAATCTTCATGCTATTCATTTAACTGGGATGGTGTTACATATTTTAGTTCTGGAATATTTACAAATGTTTACTCTAATGTTTCAGGCTGTGACAGTACAGTTACATTAAATCTAAATATAGTTTCTTGTATTCCTTTTTCACCTACTGTAGATGTTATTTTGGCTAACACAAACTGTGACAGTCTATCTGATCTGACAATTAGTGTGTCACAGGATTCATTAGAGATTGATATGGATAGTGCGATCTTTGTTTCCGATGGTGGTTATTTCACATTATCAACTTTGTCAGTTGGGGACTTAGTTGGAAATGCATTAATGAATTTTGGTGTGACTTCTATAAATACAGATTTAATTGTTGAATCAATTATAAATACTGATAAGGTTGTTGTTCAAGCGATAGACCCAATAAGTGGATTAAGTTTAGGTAATTTTACAATAAGCAATAACTTAGGAGGAGGTATTTCAGTTTTTGTTGTTTCAGTAGATGATGGAAATAACTTTACTAATTATGGTAATAGTTCAACTGTAACATTTACAAATTTATTTACAAATCCTAGCTCTGGAATACTAAATTTTGTATCAACAATTATTTCTGAATTAAATGATATAGATATTCAAAACTTTGATGAGCAAATAAGTTGTATCTGCTCAACAGTTTATACAAATATTCCTGTTTCATCTTGTGATGATTATCTGTGGAATGGTTTATTTATTGATTCCTCAGGATTATACTATGACAGCTTAACTACAATTCTTGGATGTGATAGTATAATTATATTGGATCTTACTATACATAATAGTTCAAATGATACTGTTTTTGCAACTGCATGTGATCAATTTACTTGGGATGGTGTGGTTTATAACTCTAGCGGAATTTATACGAATTATTATACAAGCATTAATAATTGTGATAGCATTGTTACCTTGCACTTAAGTATTAATGATAGTTTCACAAATAATGTTGTAGTTTCAGCATGTGACAATTATACTTGGGATGGTATTACATACGATTCAACAGGTTTTTATACCAATGTTTACAATAGAACAAACGGATGTGATAGTATTATTACTTTAGATCTAACAATTCATAATAGTAGTGCTAATTATCCTACAGTAGTAGCATGTGATAGTTATGATTGGAATGGTGTTACTTATGATTCATCAGGAATATATACTAATACATTTACTGATTTATATGGCTGTGATAGTATAGTAGTTTTAGATTTAGTTATAAATTATAGTGTAATTAATAATTTAACTGTTACCTCTTGTGATAATTATTTATGGGATGGAATCAGTTATGTTACAACTGGTGTATATACAAATGTATATACTGCTTTAAATGGCTGTGATAGTATTGTTAATCTTGATTTAATAATTAATAATAGCTCAAATACAAATCAATCTTTTGTGGTTTGCGATAGTCTTTTATGGAATGGTCAGGTATATACAATTACTGGAAATTATAGTTTTGTTACAACAAATGAGTATGGATGTGATAGTACCGTAAATTTATCACTGATAGTAAACTACAGCAGTGTAGTTTATGACACAGTTGATATCTGTAATGATGAATTTTATTCTGTTGCTTCTTCTGTTTATTCTGAAAGTGGTGATTACATTGATAATGTAATGTCAGCTAACGGATGTATTTCAACAATCTATACAAATCTTACTGTTGCAGATTCATTATTAGTGTCTATAGTTCAAGTTAATCCTGATTTAACATCTATTGTTTCGGGTGGTGTACAGCCTTATTCATATACATGGAATACTCAAGAAATCACATCAAGTATTACACCAATGTCTAATGGGTTATATAGTCTTTATGTTACAGATGCTTTAGGGTGTTTCACAGATACAGCGTTCTATCAAGTAAATAACCTATCAACAGAAATAAATGAGCAATTAATTTCTGAACTGAATTTATATCCTAATCCAACAAGTGGAATCTTTAAATTAGAATTCAATATGAATCTTGTTTCAGATTATAATATAAAGGTTATCAATGCAATTGGAGAGCTTATTTACGAAGATAATTTAAAACAATTCAGAGGTAAGTATTCTAAAATATACGATATGTCAGATTTACCAAAATCAATTTATTTTATTGAAATTAATACTCCATTTGGAATAGTAAATAAGAAATTAGTTGTTCAATAAACCAATACTGCTATTTTCACTGTCAAAATTGCATTCTCTTGAATAAAATGTCAGCTATGTTTGAATGGCATAGTATTTGCATATTATTTAATTAAATATAAAAAACAAAAAATGAAAAGAAAAGGTAATATTAATGTTCAAACGGAAAATATTTTTCCGATTATAAAACAATTTCTATATTCAGATACTGAAATATTTCTGAGAGAATTGGTTTCAAATGCTGTAGATGCAACACAGAAGATGAAAACTTTAAAAACTATTGGAGAGTTAAGTACTGACCTTAATAAATTAAGAGTTGAAGTTATACTTGATAAAAAAGCTAAAACTTTAACAATTCGAGACAATGGTATAGGAATGACAGATGAAGAGGTGGATAAGTATATAAATCAAATCGCTTTTTCTGGCGCCGAAGAATTTGTAAATAAATACAAGGATGCTGACAAGAAAAATTCTATCATAGGTCATTTTGGACTTGGATTTTATTCTGCTTTTATGGTAGCAAAAGAGGTGGAAATTATTTCCAAAAGCCAACTTCCAAATAGTCTTCCTGTAAGATGGGTTTGTGATGGCTCTCCTAATTATTCTATCGAAGAAACTAAGAAAAAGACTAAAGGAACTGATGTTGTTTTACATATAGCAGATGATTCTACTGAATTTTTAGAAGAAAGTCGTATCTCAACAATTTTAAATAAATATTGTAAGTTTTTACCTGTTGAGATAAAATTTGGAACAAAGACTGAGAAAGTGGATGATCCAAAAGGTAAAAAAGATAAAGATGGTAATGTTGAAAAAATTGATAAGGTTTCTGACAATATTATTAATAATACCAAACCTGCATGGACTAAAACTCCATCAAATTTAAAAGAGAATCATTATAATGAGTTTTACAAGGAATTGTATCCAATGGAGTTTAACGATCCATTGTTTCATATTCACTTAAATGTTGACTTTCCTTTTAACCTAACAGGTATTTTATATTTCCCAAAACTTAAGAATAATTTAGAAGTTCAAAAGAATAAAATTAATCTTTATTCTAATCAAGTTTTTATTACTGATAATGTAGAGAATATTGTGCCAGAATTTTTAACGCTTCTTCATGGTGTGATTGATTCTCCAGATATTCCTCTAAATGTTTCTAGATCTTATCTGCAAGCTGATGGTAATGTAAAAAAGATTTCAAGCCATATTACAAAAAAGGTTGCTGATAAATTAGCTCAAATGTTTAAAAAGGATAGAAAAGATTTTGAGCAGAAATGGGATGATGTTAAAGTCTTTATTGAATATGGAATGTTAACTGAGGAAAAGTTTTTTGAAAAAGCAAATGATTTTGCTCTTTATAAAAACACAAATAATGAGTATCATACCTTCACTGAGTTCTTAGAAAAAGTTAAAGAACCTCAGAAAAATAAAGATGGCAAAACTATTATATTGTATACAAATGATAAAAAAGAACAACATAGTTTCGTTCAAACTGCTACAGATAAAGGCTATGAAGTCTTAGAGCTAGGGGGACCATTAGTTAGTCATCTAATTAGTCGTTTAGAATCAACAAACACTGATGTTCAATTTTCTAGAGTAGATGCCGATATAATTGATAAATTAATTGAGAAAGAACAAACAGAAATTTCTAAACTTTCTGATAAGGAGAAAGAGAAATTACAGAAGATGATCGAAGAACAATTAGACAAAGAAAAATTTACTGTTCAAGTTCAAAACATGTCTGTTTCTGATTCTCCTGTTGTAATTACTCAAAGTGAATTTATGAGAAGAATGAAAGAACAACAACAGCTTTCAGGTGGAGGAGGTATGCAAATGTTTGGAGCAATGCCTGAGTCATATAACTTAGCTGTAAATTCTAATCATGATTTGATTAATAAAATACTTTCTGAAAAAACTAAGAAAAAAAGAGTTGCTCTTATTAAACAGGTACTTGATTTAGCGCTTTTATCTCAAGGAATGCTCAAAGGAGAGGACTTGACTGGATTTATTTCAAGAAGTGTTAATTTAATAAAGTAGTTTAAAATAAGTTTTATTTATAGGAGGAGGCTTTATGTCTTCTCCTTTTTTTATACTTTGACTGTAAGGATTTCATCTATTCTTGTAGTATAGCATTGTGATAACTGTTCTTGTTTCATTTTCCATTTTCTGTCAAAGCCTTGGGTTGCGATACGTAGTTTGTCTCTTCCCATACTACTATTGATTCTGTCAATAACTTTAGAGATTTTAGTATACTTTTCTCTATTCCTTATTTGATCAAAAAGATTTAGTTGTACTTGATTCTCTTGTGTAATATTACCAACTATAACTCCTGCTTTTTTATATATATATCCTTTTTTATAAATTTTTTGTAATCCCTTTATTACTTCATGCACAATGATTTGATTATCATTTGTAGCACGTTCAAGTTTTATCTTTTTAGTGCCATAATATTGTTTGTGTTTAGGGTTGAATGGGTTAGTGTATATAAATATTCTTAGTTCAGAGGTACTTGTTTTTTGTTTTCTCAATTTTTCACAACATCTAACAGCAAATGTGCTGAGAGCCTCTTTTATGGTACTATAATCAGATGTGGGATTTCCAAAAGATCTAGAGGTGCAAATGTTTTTTTTTGTTTTATGTTGACTTTCAATGTCTAGACATTTAATTCCTTTTAGTTCTTTTGCTATTCTTAGAACTACAATTGAAAATTTCCTTTTAATCCAGCTCTCTTCAATGCATGTCAGATCATATGCTGTATTGATTCCATACTCTTTAAATCTTCTTGCATGGTTTCTCCCTATTCCCCATATTTCTTCAATAGCAGTGAATTTTAATGCTTTTTCTATTATTTCTTTGTTATCTAGTATAAAGACCCCAGATTTCCGATATTTTTTAGCTATGTGATTTGCAATTTTTGCGAGTACCTTTGTTTCTGCAATACCAACTGAAACAGGTATTCCTGTCCATTGCTTTACTTTTTTTCTAAGATTTATTCCGTAAGTATTTAAATCTTCATTATAACATTTTAGAAACGCTTCATCGATGGAGTATATTTCTATCTCCTTACTGCTGTTGCGTAGTATTGACATGACACGTTTTGACATATCTCCATATAAAATAAAATTTGTGGAGAAGGTCTTTATTTTATTTCTTTCAAATACTTCTCTTTTCTTAAAGGCAGGTTCTCCCATTTTTATGCCTAATTTTTTAGCTTCATTGCTTCTGGCAATTACACAGCCATCATTATTAGATAAGACTACAATGGGTTTATTTTCTAAATCAGGGCGAAACACTCTCTCACATGATGCGTAAAAGTTATTACAATCAACTAATGCAATCAACGTGCTTTATGTATTATATGTGTGATTACTCCCCAAACTTGAAAGTTCATGGATTCCGTAATTTTAATTGGAGAAAAACTATCATTTTCTGGAACTAAGTATAAACTATCATCATTTACAGCTATTCTTTTAACTGTGAACTCTCCATCAATAACTGCAAGTACAATATCATTGTGTTTAGGGTATAGAGATCTGTCTACAATCATAATATCTCCGCTATTAATTCCTGCTTTTGTCATTGAAGTTCCTTCAACTTTTACACAGAAGGTAGCTTCTTTATTTTTTACAATATAATCTTGTAAATTGATTTCCATTTCAATAAAATCATCTGCAGGAGATGGGAATCCTGCAGCTACAGAAGGTTCTGCAAGCTTAATTTCATCTAGATTTAAATCGCTAAAGCTGTGAAAAGAGAGATTGTCTTTTGATGTTTTCATAAGTCTAAATTTCGTTATTTATTTTAAAATAAATGATATTTATTATATAATAAATAAGCTTTTATTTAACAATAAATTTTGCAGTATAATTTTTGATTTTTACTAGATATATTCCAGAAGATAGACTTTGTAGATCAATTGTTTCTTTTTGAATAGATTTATTGTGTTGTAATACAGCCTCTCCAAGAGAATTAAGAATTACTAAATCTCCACTTATTGTATTATTAATTATTAAATATCTAGATGTAGGGTTAGGGTAAATATTTAATTCTTTAGAAGAATAATTAGTAGTATTACTAATTACTAATGAATCACTACTAAAATAACTAAGTCCTCCAGAATAATTTCCAACAATCATATCAGCTTTTTGATCATTATTGATATCATTCATTGCTATCATGCTTTTGCCACCTTCATTTAAATTTAAAACAGTTAAAGAGTCAAATACTCCAGTGAGGTTATTGTCAATATTATCAAAGACATATGTTTCTCCAGTAAAAGAACCAACATATAATTCGTATAATCCATTATTGTCATAAAGTTTTGGAGTGCTAAATCCAGAGCTGATGATATTGCTTTCAATATCAATGCCTCCAAAATATTCTATAATAGTATCAAAAATTGGGGTGGAAGTTGTACCGGTATTTTCGCAATAATTGATAGTTCCAGATTGTTCACCAATAATAATATCTAATAATCCGTCTCTATTTACGTCAACTAATTGTGGGAAAGCAAAATAACCTACATCTAAACCTTTGTATTCAGCCTCAGCAAGAACAAAATTTGGAGGGTTGGATCCGGTATTATTAAAAAGATGTAATTTACCATTAGCATCTCCAATTAACATGTCCATATCTTGGTCTCCGTCTAAATCTCCAAATGTAGGAGATAGATTTAATGCAGGAATATTGAGATTTATGTTGAGGTTGATAGTTGAAATGTTTTGCCAGTTTCTATCAATTAAATCAAATGAAGGAGTATCTATACTACCTATGTTTTTAAATAATGCTAATGATGATGATGGGTTTCCACCACTTTGATGATAGCCATAGTTTCCAACTACTAAATCTTGCAAACCATCATTATTATAATCAAAAAAAGTAGGGTAGCAACCTGCACCAAGGTCTATCATATCATTTAGTAAGAAATTATTTTGGTTAAAGTTGAAATCAGCATTTGTATTAGTTCCTGAGTTATTAAATAGCCAACAGCTTGTAAAGTTTTCAGAGTTATTTTCGCTATTGGAAGTGACAATTAAATCCTTGATTCCATCATTTGTAGCATCAATATAATATGCTGCAGGAAAAATATCCATACTTGCAGGCATAGTATTTGAGTTGTTTGCAGGAAATACGGAATCTACCGAAATCATGTTTGCATTTGTGCTATCACCACCATTAATCAATAAATTTAAATTACTAAAGCTGATATCTCCAAGAACAATGTCTTTATCAAAATCATTATCTATATCAATTAATAATAAGGTAGAACCAGCATGTTTTTGCTTAGCATTAGGATGATTGATAATTGGAGGGCATTGACAGTTTTGACAATTTAAAGTATAGTTATTTAGTCCTTCATAAAAATTTCCCCAACAACTTTCTTCCAATTGAAAAATTACAGTATCACAATTTCCAGTTTGTTCCATAGCCATATTTTTATGGAACTCAATAAATCCACCAGTTATTTTAAAAGTGAGTATATCTAAATCTCCATCGTAATCAACATCACTAACAGCAGGTATATCTACAGCAGAAATAAAAATATTTAAAGGAATTGGTCCGCCATAATCACTTCTTACCAGAGTATCGATAAGGCTAAAACTAAGTGATGTTGTTGAGGTGTTTTTAAAAATGGCAAATCCACCGGACGAATATGTATATATATCATTTTTACCATCACAATTGTAATCAGCAAAAATCACCCAATCGTGTAAAGCTCTGCCATCATTATGAATTGGAAAATAAGATCTATATTTTGGTGCAAATATAAATTTACCGTTTTTGTTTAAATATGGAATAAGCTTATTTCCAGATTTGTCAAATACTACCAAATCCATTGTGCCATCTAAATCAAGATCAATTTCATTAAACTGAGCAGCATTAATTCCGCTTGCCCAGGCATTCTTAAAATTTGTATTGTTTTCAATTACATTTACGGAAGTATCCCTGTATAAATCCATTTGAGAAAAAAGACTATTGCAAATGAGGAAAATTGATAAAAAAATGATAACTCTTTTCATTACTGTAGTATAGTTATATTGCAAAGATATTAATATGTTCGTTTACTTATCCCATTTCATTTTTTAATCTTATAAATTTTAGCTAAACTTTTCTTAGCCATTCCTTCCTTAAAGAATTATAATAATTGGGACGAAAAGGTTATATTTGCCGACTCTAAAAACAAACATTATGCAAAATAGAAACTTTATAAAGATTATTGCCCTTGTTTTTGCGGTAATATGTTTATATCAATTATCATTTACCTGGATAGCTGACAGAGTTGAAGATGATGCTGCCGAATATGCAGCAGATTTTAACGAAAATGAAAGAGAACAAAAAATTAAGCAGTACTTAGACTCTATAAATTCTGAAGAAGTTTATGATATTTTTATAGCTCAATATACTTACTCTGATTGTAAGCAAAGAGAATTAAATCTTGGTCTTGACCTTAAGGGTGGTATGAATGTTACTCTAGAAGTGATGGTTGTTGATGTTTTAAAAGCTTTAGCTAACAATTCTAGCGATGAGGTATTTAATACTTCTGTGTCTAATGCTATTCGTGCTCAAGAAAATAGCCAAGATGATTTTGTAACACTCTTTGGCTTAGAATATGAAAAAATATCACCTAACAATGGTTTGGCAGTAATCTTTACTTCTCAATTAAAAGATAAAGTGAAGATTAATGCTACAAATAGCGAGGTGATTGATGTCTTAAAATTAGAAGTTGAGGATGCAATTAGTAGATCCTTCAATATTCTTAGAAGTAGAATTGATAGATTTGGTGTAACTCAGCCAAATATCCAAAGACTAGAGACAGCTGGTAGAATTTTAGTCGAATTACCTGGTATTAAAGATCCTGAAAGAGCAAGAAAATTACTTCAGTCAACTGCTCAGTTAGAGTTTTGGGAAACTTATGAATATACAGATCTATTTCAATCACTTGAAAATGTAAATACTTATCTTAGAGAAAGTAATGCGACTACAGATACTACTTTAGATAATAAAGAATTAGCTTCTGAAAGTAAAACAGAGGACAATAAAGTGAAATCAGAGGAAAATATTGATGAACTTTTGTCTGAAGATGATGATCTTTTAGCAGATTTAGAAACAGATTCTTTAAGTTCAGATAGTTCTGAGGCTTTATCATTTGAAGAATTTGCAGCAGACAATCCATTATATGCTGTTTTATATCCTAATGTTGATCAGCAAAATCAAATTCAACAAGGTCCGGTTGTTGGTTTCTGTGCTATAAAAGATACTTCAGCTCTTAATACTTATTTGGATGATCCAGCAGTAATGAAATTATTACCTGTTGATGTTAAGTTTGCATATACAGTTAAGCCATACGATACTGAAGAAAAATTTATTCAATTAGTTGCATTAAGAATAACAAACAGAGACGGTAAGGCTGCTATGGAAGGTGATGTTGTAACAGATGCATCTCAAGCATTTGGACAATACAATTCATCTGCAGAGGTTTCTATGTCTATGAATCAAGAAGGAGCAAAGCAATGGAAAAGATTAACTGCTGAAAATATTGGAAAAAGTATTGCTATAGTGCTTGATGGTTTTGTGTATTCTTACCCAACAGTTCAAAGTGAAATTTCTGGAGGAAGATCATCTATTTCTGGAGACTTCAGTGTTAATGAAGCTAAGGATTTAGCTAATATTTTAAAATCTGGAAAGTTACCTGCACCTGCAAGAATTATTGAAGAAGCAATTGTTGGTCCGTCACTTGGTGAAGAAGCAATTAGTTCTGGTCTTACTTCGTTTATTTTTGCCTTACTATTAGTTTTAGTTTACATGATATTCTATTACAGCAGAGCGGGTCTTGTTTCAAATGTTGCCTTACTGGCAAATATTTTCTTTATTTTTGGAGTACTATCTTCTCTAGGAGCTGTATTGACATTACCAGGAATTGCTGGTATTATATTAACTATTGGTATGTCAGTTGATGCTAATGTACTTATATATGAAAGAATTCGTGAGGAATTAACAAATGGTAAAGGAATTAGACTGGCCATAACTGATGGTTACAATAGTGCATACAGTTCAATAATTGATGCCAATGTTACTACTTTACTAACAGGTATTATCTTATATACTTTTGGAACAGGTCCTATAAAAGGATTTGCAACAACATTGGTTATAGGTATTATTACTTCATTATTTGCTGCTATCTTTATTACAAGATTAATTATATCTGCTCGTCTTAATAAAGGAAAAGAAATGAATTTTTCTACTAAGCTAACCAAAGGAGCATTTAAAAATATTAATGTTGATTTTATTGGTTTAAGAAAACGCTTTTATGTCATTTCTTCTATTATTGTTTTATTAGGAATTGGTTCTTTATTAACAAAGGGGCTTAATTATGGTGTTGATTTTGTTGGAGGAAGAACTTTTGTGGTTAGGTTTGATGACACAGTTAATAATGAAGATTTAAGAAGTGAACTTTCAAATGTATTTGTTGATGCTGATGGTCTTAACTATACTCCTCAAGTAAAAACATTTGGAGATGATAATCAAGTGAAAATTACAACTTCATTTATGATAGATAACAATGATATATCTACTGATAAAATTGTTGAGGCTAGGCTAAATGAAGGTTTAGAAACCTCTGGTCTTAATTATGAAATAATGAGTTCACAAAAAGTTGGTCCTACTATTGCAGATGATATTAAAGATGCTGCAGTCTGGTCAATTATTTTCTCACTTCTTGTAATTTTTATGTATATATTATTACGTTTTAGAAAATGGCAATTTAGTTTGGGTGCTGTAGCTGCTGTTTTTCATGATGTTGTTATTGTGTTATCTATTTTCTCTGTTTTTTATGGAATTTTACCTTTTTCTTTAGAAATTGATCAAGCTTTTATTGCAGCAATTTTAACTATTATTGGTTACTCTCTTAATGATACAGTGGTGGTTTTTGATAGAGTACGAGAATATATGAACATAAATAAAAAGAAAAAAATACATGAGTTTATGAATAGTTCACTTAATAGCACATTAAGTAGAACAATTAATACCTCATTAACTACTTTCTTTGTGCTACTAATTATTTTTATTTTCGGTGGTGAAGTAATTAGAGGCTTTATGTTTGCCTTAATGGTAGGTGTAATTGTTGGAACTTATTCTTCATTGTTTATTGCGTCTCCAATTATGTTAGATACAATTAAAGCAAAAGAGGATACTTCAAAGAAGTAATTTATTTTTAATTATATTTATATTTTCTAATAACTATGATTCTATTTATTGGAGGTCCTGAAATTATAATTATACTCTTATTCATAGTTATTTTTTTTGGTTCTAGTAAAATCCCAGAACTAGCTAGAACTCTTGGTAAAACCATAAGAGAGGTTAAGGATGCATCTAATGAAATTAAAAAAGAAATTAGAGATAGTGCCTCAGAAGTTAAAGATGATTTAGATATAAAAAAATAATGTATTCAGCTTTATTTTTAATCTTAGGTTTTGTTCTACTTTATTTTGGCGGAGAATTGCTTGTCAAAAGCGCAATAAATATTTCTCTTAAAGCAAATATTTCAAAATTAGTTATTGGAATGACAGTTGTTTCATTTGCTACTTCTTCACCTGAACTTTTTGTAAGCATTTCTGCAATTTTGAATGACAGTAGTGATATAGTTTTTGGGAACGTGATTGGTTCTAATATTGCAAACATTGCTTTAGTATTAGGTATCACATCTTTAATTTTTAGCGTAAATATTTCCGAAAAAACTTTGAAATTTGATTTTCCATTTCTACTTTTTTCTACTTTTTTTGTTGGTTTGTTATTATTATTATTTAAATCAATCTCATTTTATTCAGCTTTAGTTTTACTTCTACTATTATCAGTTTTTCTCTTTTATATACTTAAGAAATCAAGAAATGAGATAAATGAAGAGTATAATAGTCAGAAATCATTAAAGACATCATTAGTATTAAATTTTGGTTATATTACTGTTGCTATTTTGATGTTAAAATTTGGCGCTGATTTTCTTGTTGATGGAGCTATTGAAATAGCAAATTACTTTGATGTTGAAGAAAGAATAATCGCCTTAACTGTTGTTGCTATTGGAACAAGTATTCCTGAACTTGCAACATCAATTGTTGCTGCATTAAAAAAAGAAGTTGATCTTGCTGTTGGTAATATTGTTGGGTCTAACATTTTCAACTTGCTTGTTGTGTTAGGGTTTACTGCACTTTTTAAGAGTATTAAGCTTGAAAATATTAATATTTTAAATGTAGATTATCTGTTTATGCTAATTATAACCTTAATTTTTGGTATATTGATATATTACTTTGGAAGAGGAAAATTAAATAAATTAAAAGGAGGGTTACTCCTTTTAATTTATATTGGATATTTGATATATACTATTTACTAATTTATATCTGCTTCTTTAACAGTTTTAACTATTCTTCCTGCAATTTTATAAGGATCCCCATTAGAGGCTGGTCTTCTATCTTCTAACCAACCTTTCCAACCTTTTTCAACTGCTATTATAGGAATTCTTATTGAAGCACCTCTGTCCGATATTCCATAACTAAAATCTGTAATAGATGCTGTTTCATGAAGGCCTGTTAATCTTTGTTCATTAAATTCTCCATAAACTTCAATATGTTCTTTTGTTACAGGTCTGAATGCTTCACAAATTTTCTCATATGTTTCTTGAGATCCACATGTTCTAAGTGTTGTGTTTGAAAAGTTGGCATGCATCCCTGAACCATTCCAATCTCCTTTGACAGGTTTTGGATGATATTCTATATAATATCCATATCTTTCTGTTAATCTGTCCAATAAATATCTGGCAATCCAAATTTCATCACCTGCTTTTTTTGCACCTTTGGCAAAAAGTTGAAATTCCCATTGTCCACTTGCAACTTCTTGATTAATTCCTTCAAAGTTTAAGCCTGCATCTATACACATATCTGCATGTTCCTCGACAAAGTCTCTACCATGAGTATTTCTTCCTCCAACTGAGCAGTAGTAAAGTCCTTGTGGTCCAGGGTATCCACCAACTGGAAAGCCAAGAGGAAGTTGTGTTTGAGTGTCCATAATAAAGTATTCTTGTTCAAAACCAAACCAAAAATCGTTATCATTATCATCAATTTTTGCTCTAGCGTTTGAAATATGTGGTGTTCCATCGGCGTTTAATACTTCGGTCATTACTAAAAAACCATTTATTCTATCAGGATCTGGATATATTGCAACAGGCTTTAAGAGGCAGTCTGAAGAAACTCCCTCTGCTTGTTTTGTAGAGCTTCCATCAAAAGACCAAACCGGACAGTCTTTTAAATTACCAGAAAAATCTTCAACAACTTTTGTTTTGCTTCTCATATTTTGTGTTGGCTCATAACCATCTAGCCAAATGTACTCAAGTTTAGTTTTCATATATTAAATTTTAAATTATATACCAAAATTACATACAATGATAGTGTGTTTATTACACTAACACAACAACTATTGCATATTTTTTTTTACATGCTTTACAAAAATTAAATTTTATTTGTTTTTATGATTATAAATCTGTTTTAAAAAAGAATAAATTATTAATATGTTATTAACAGATGATTGTTTTTATATAAAATAATCCTTTTAAAATTTTCGAAATTATTGTTTATTTTAGCAACAATTAAAAAAATAAAGAGATGAAAATTTTCTTAAGAAATACAACCATTTTATTTTGTTTTTTATTGTTTGTTTCTACTAGTGCTAACGCTCAAAAGAAAAGTAGAAAAATGATAAAGGCTGATCAGGCATTTTCAGTTGAACAATACAATAAAGCTGCGGAATTATATAAGAAAGCATATCAAAGTGCAAAAAGTAGAGCTATTAAATCTGAAATTATTTTCAAACAAGCAGAATGTTATAGACTATCTGGTAATAAAAAAAGAGCTGAGTCTTATTACAAAAGAGCTATAAAAGCAAAATATCCAGATGTTCTTGTATATCTACGTTACGCTGATATTTTAAGAATGAATGAAAAATATGAAGAATCTAAAGAGCAATATCAAAAGTATATTCAATTAAATCCAACAGATGTTTCTGGTGAGATGGGTTTAAAATCATGTGATTATGCTTTAAGTTGGTTGTCAAATCCTACCAGATACCAAGTTGAATTAATGCCACTTATCAATTCTAGATTTAGTGACTTTTCTCCTTCGTTTGGTAATGGAGAATATTCTGAGGTGTTTTTTACTTCATCTAGATCAGGTGGTTTTAGTAATAAAATTGATGACAGAACTGGTGAAACATTTACAGATATATACTCTTCAAAGCTTAACAAAAAAGGAAAATGGAGTGTTCCAACTATGTTAGCTGAGCCAATAAATTCAGTTGGAAACGAGGGTTCTGTTGTTTTAAATAAGCGAGGAACTACTATGTATTTTACTAAATGTGATGTTCAGAAAAAGAAATCTCTTGGATGTAATATATATGTTTCCAATAGAAAAGGAAAAGTATGGAGTCCTCCAACAATTTTACAAATAAAGGTTGATAGTAATACTACATTAGGTCATCCAACAATTAGTGAAGATGAAATGACTTTAATTTTCTCTTCTGATCTTTCTGGAGGATATGGAGGAAAAGATCTATGGATTATAACAAAACAAAAAAGAGGAAAATGGAGCGATCCTGTTAATCTTGGTCCTGCTGTAAACACTTCAAATGATGAAATGTTTCCTTTTCTTCATTCAGATGGAACTTTATATTTTGCATCTACTGGACATATCGGGATGGGAGGATTTGATATTTTTAAATCTTACTTAGATGAAAACGATATGTACTCTTCTATTACTAATTTAAAATTTCCTGTTAACACATCTGGTAATGATTTCGGAATGATTATAGAGAAATCTGGTGAGAGAGGTTATTTAACTTCAGACAGATCTGGAGGGAAAGGAGGTGATGATATTTATCAGTTTGAGTTACCCCCTCTGGTTTTATCAATGAAAGGAGTAGTAACGGATTCAAAAACTGGATCGATTTTAACAGGAGCAAATGTGATATTATCTTCAACTGAAGGAACAGTTAAAGAGACTCAAACAGATAATACAGGTTCGTATATGTTTAAACTTGATCCACTTCGATCTTATGAAATTTTAGTATCTGTTGAGGGTTATCTAAACAAAAAATTAACTGAAACTACAGTTGGAATTGATGAAAATAAGGTTTTTATAGTTGATGCTATTTTAGATCCTGTTAAAAAAGATATTATTCTTCCAAAAATTGAATATGATTTTGCTAAATGGAATCTTCGTGATAAATCTATTTCTGATTTGAACATGTTAGCTGAAGCTTTAAAAGATAATCCCAATGTTGTAATTGAACTAAAGTCACATACTGATTTTATTGGAAATAATAATAGTAATAAGAGATTGTCACAAAAAAGAGCAGATGCTTGCGTTGATTATCTTGTTAGTATTGGAATTAACTCAGGACAACTTGTTGCTGTAGGGGCGGGAGAAAATGAACCTTTTGTAATTGAAGTAAAAGATGGAAGATTTAAAGAAGGTGATGTTCTTACTGAATCTTACATTAGCAAGATTAAGTTTAAAAAAAATAAGAACAAAGCACATCAATACAATAGAAGAACTTCATTTAAGGTTTTAAGAGAAGACTATATATCTCAATCAGAGGAAAAATAAGTAAATAATAAATTATAAATAAAGCGTCCTTTTTTTTAAAAGGATGCTTTTTTTAATTTGAACATGAACAATAGATATAATCAGAGAGGAGTTTCAGCAGATAAAGAAGACGTACATAGTGCTATTAAAAATGTTGATAAAGGTTTGTTTCCAAAGGCATTTTGTAAAATAATTCCTGATTATTTGTCAGGAGATGATGATTATTGTCTTGTAATGCATGCTGATGGAGCAGGAACAAAATCCTCATTAGCTTATATGTATTGGAAAGAAACTGGTGATATTTCAGTTTGGAAAGGAATTGCTCAAGATGCCTTAGTGATGAATATCGATGACCTACTTTGTGTTGGAGCAACTAATAATATTATGTTGTCCTCAACTATTGGAAGAAATAAAAATTATATAAATAAAGATGTTCTTTCTCAAATAATTAATGGAACAGAAGAATTATTAAAAGAATACAGAACATATGGGGTTAATGTTTTTTCAACTGGTGGTGAGACCGCAGATGTCGGTGATTTAGTAAGAACAATAATTGTAGATTCAACTGTTGTTGCTAGATTAAAAAAGGTAGATGTTATTAATAATGCCAATATCAAATCTGGTAATGTTATTGTTGGCTTAGCTTCTTTTGGTCAAGCTTCTTACGAAAATGAATATAATGCAGGAATGGGTAGTAATGGTTTAACTTCTGCTAGACATGATGTCTTTGCTAATGTTTTAGCATCTAAATATCCTGAGTCTTATGATCCTACTATTCCAAAAGATTTAGTTTATTCTGGATCAAAAAAATTAACTGATAAAATTTTAGATATTGATGTAGGAAAACTTGTTTTATCTCCAACAAGAACATATGCTCCAGTCATTAAAAAAGTTTTGGATATTTATAGAAATGAGATTGATGGAATGATTCACTGTAGCGGAGGTGCACAAACTAAAGTGCTTCATTTTATTGATAATCTTCATGTTATTAAAGACAATATGTTTGATGTCCCACCACTTTTTGAACTAATACAATCAGAATCAAATACGGACTGGAAAGAGATGTATAAAGTGTTTAATATGGGGCATAGAATGGAGCTTTATGTTGATGAGTCAATAGCGGAAGAAATTATTTCAATTTCAAATTCTTTTAATATAGATGCTAAAATCATTGGTAGAGTTGAAGATGCAGCTGCAAAAAAGCTTACAATAATTTCTGATAAAGGAGAATTTAAATATTAATATGTTAGATAAACTACAAGCAATTAATCAAAGATTTTTAGAAGTAGAAAAACTAATTTCTTCACCTGATGCAATGAATGATATGAAATCTTATGTTCAAC
>Ga0257126_1001232_pt1 | contig 18622 bp, 20 predicted proteins | sample SI060_120mmetaG_FD_190151 | JGI IMG/M metagenome (GOLD analysis project Ga0257126, IMG submission 190151) | Marine microbial communities from Saanich Inlet, British Columbia, Canada - SI060_120m | ecosystem: Environmental > Aquatic > Marine > Inlet | place: Canada: British Columbia | collected... | reverse complement strand
CGTTTGTGTATCCGAAATCACAACCCATGAACCAATCAAGTTCTTCAGGAAATTCCGATTCGTCAATGTAGTTCCAATCACGAAAGATTTGTCGTTGACTGAACACCGCGCGTTGACCTTCACCATAAACACGCCAAAAGTCCGGGTCGCGTTTCTTTAAACGTTCCAATTCTTTTTTCACTTCCGGCGCAATGAACTTGTTGTCACGATATGTTGAAATGAACAAGTCGGCGTCATCACGTTCACAAAGGTCGTAAATGAAATGGACGGGGTCGGAAGGGTTGAACGACATTAAGATTTCGCGCTTTGTACGCATTGACAATTGGCGAAAGTCTTCAATGTTTAGTTCGTTGCATTCTTCACACCAAAGGACGTCACGCGTTGAACCCCTAATCTTTTGCGCGTCGTCAGCTGAAAAGAATTCAATTGTATGTCCATTATAATTGAACACCAATTCTGTTTTGTTGAATTCACCCATGTAATAAACGCCAAGTGATTTTGCAATGATATTGAAATCACGTAAAACCGAACGTTTCAACGCCGGCAATGTTTTCCGGACAATTGAAATGGTTATTGGTTTTGATTCGGTTGTTATTAAATAAAGACAGTATTGCATCAACGCCCATGATTTCCCGGAACGCGAACCGCCCTGAAAAATTTTGATTCGTTGTTTGGAATTGACCGCCTCATAAAATTGGCGGTTGCAAAATTCCTTTACCCTTCGTTTTCCGTTGCCGGCGCCCATTCAATTATTTTTGATTCTATTGTACCGTCGTGTTGTATTTCTTGGCGTTCAATGTAACCGCGTTTTTTTCCTTTTGTTTTTAGATAAAAGATTGTCGCGGTTGTATTGTCGTCTTTGATTTGTTGAAACAATTTTGATTCGACAAAGTCAAGTGCAATGTCTTGAATTGCATCGACTTCGGCTTTGAACTTTAGGTCTTTGTTATAATAGTCATAAAACGTTGACCGATTGCATTTCACCTTTTTACATGCAGTTGTCACAACGCCAAGTGATTGTTCTAACGCTTTTATCAAATTGTTTTTTAATATGTTGGTTTTTGTAGCCATGTTGCAAAGATAAAATAAAAAAACCGCCCGAAGGCGGTCTTCAAAATAACCCATTGTTTTTGTGGAAAGTCCGGGTTTTTTTTTATTTATTATCGTTTTTTTCCTTGTCCCCGGTTTGGTTGTTTGTACCCGGTTTGACCCTTTGACGCATTCTTTGAATGAACGCCTTTGCGTCGTTTGCGTGGTTTTTGTACGCTTTGTGAAAAGTTGTGTTTCATTGCCAAACTATTGAAATTCCGAAAAATAAAATGAAAAATTGAATTGAATGTTGTGTTTCTTCAAGGTCTTGTTGAAACAATTCCGGATAGTTGTTTGAATTAAGATAATGAAGACCCAAAACAACACCTTCAATTGAAAAAAAACTAAATGAAAATATCATGACTTGTATTTTTCACAAAGATACAAATACAATTCCCAAATCTTTTTGGACGCGTCTTTGTTGTTTCGATATATGTTTGGCGAACGTGTGACCTTGCCATTGTCCCAAATGTCAATGAACAATCCTTTTTTGGTTGCAACAACATATATTTTTATGCCGTTTTTATTACACCATGATTTTGCCCTGAATGATTTTGTATAGTCCAATTTTTTATTTTTTAACTTTATAGAAATTTTTTTAAAATGGTATGTTCGTGTTGTCCTTTATCACTTCAAACGCTTTGTCATTTTTGTCAATAGGTTTGTAAACCCCGCCGGAATTAAAGTCCGGTGCAACGTCAAAGTCACCAATTTGACCGTTTTCCTTGCGCTTTACTTTTTCAACGTACATTTTCACAAGGTCGGATTTGTACCTTGTTTTTTGTCCAATGCAACGGTAAACAATTAAACCGTTGTACGCTTTATTAAAAAAGTCAGCGGAACCCGAAACGTCATAAAGTGTCGGTTTTTTGTACACTCCATTTTCCGATTCAATTTTTCTTGGGTGCGCAACCAAAAACAAATGTGTGTTTGTTTGTTGAACGAATTGTGTGATTTCGGAAAGTATTTTTCCAATATAGCTGAAGTCCCTTTGCGCCGAATGGTCAAGCATATTGAACGGGTCAATACAAAAAACATTGATTCCCTTTTGAAATACAAGTTCCCGGAATTTATTCAATATGTTTTTAAGTGTCAAATTTTCAAGGTCAATCCGAATCCAATGAAAATGTTCTTCAATGAAATCCTTTGTATTTTCAAGGTCATCATTGTCACAAAGTTTGTGATTCAATTTATTTGCAATCCTTTTTATGTGACCTTCATATGGAAATGATTCGGGCGCAAACATAGCACAACGGAATCCGTATTTTGTCGCAACGTTGCAAAAGATTTGGTCAACAATGTCGGACTTTCCTGAATTCGGAACGCCGGTCACAACCGTCCATTCACCCCAAGACATTTTGAAAAACGAATCCGATTCCGCAAGCCCTATTGAATAGTTTTGAACGCCTTTTTCGTTATACGCCAAAACGTTTTCCCAAATATCATTGACATTCAACACGCCTTCCAATGGAAAGTTTTTCGCGCTTTTAATAACGTTTCGTAGCGTTTCCGCACCTTTTGTGGTCAACACTTCATTGGCGTCTTTAAAGTCACCGAAATCGACATATTTGCAACGGTGTTGTCCAAACCTTCTTGCAAGTTCGTTTCTAAGTAGCAACCCGGCGTCGTCATTATCGGTACAAAGAACAATTTCGGTTTTGTTTTTAAAGTATTCAAAACAGTTGTCCAAATAATCAAGACGGGCATTTCCTTTTGACGCCCCGTTTGGAACTGAACAAACCGAATAAAGTCCGGCTTCATGTAATGAAAGGGCGTCCATTTCACCTTCGACAATGTAACACGTTTTTAATTCTTTGATGTTGTCAATACCGTAAAAAATAAGTTCAGCGCCTGAAGTCATTTTGAAATTCTTTTCAGCGTCACGAAATTTGACGTTCACAATCTTATTTTCCCGGAAATAATTAAAATTAATACAACGACGCTTTGAACCAACTTGCGGCATGTATTCAAGTGATTCACCAATTCGCCAATGTACAAGGGTCGGTTCGGTTATTCCGCGCCCGTCAAACCATTTCAAAACGCGTTCGGTCACGTCGGCGTTCACTTTTTCAGGTGTTACGAATTCTTTTTTTCTTTCAAACATTACACCGCCCGACCAACCGCAGTTGTGACAATTGTAAAGTCCGGTTGAAATATTCACCGACAACGAATCGTCGTGTTTGTTTTTCCTATCGTGTGAACACTTAGGACATTTTGTTTTAATTTCCCCTGAATTTCTATTCTTCAAATTTATTCCAAGGTTTGCAAGTTTTTCAATCATTGTTTTGTTTTATTTAATCCATTGAATAAAAATAATCACGTGCGTAATCATTCAACGGGTGTTCTTTATTAAGTAGTATTTCACGAAATTCATAAGCGTTCAAAGTTTTAAAGTATTTGTACGCCTGAATAAAATCGCAATTTTTCATTATGTCAAAAGTTTTAAAAGTATTGATATCAATACGAAAAATAAAATGTTGTCAAATATTTTCATTGTGTACAAAATTTATTGCAATCATGAAATGTGTTTGCAATGTTGACAAAAAATATCAACCATGTAAAAAAGCAAAACAAAATAAAAAATCCGAATTGTAAAAATTCTTTTTTAAAAATATTCATAAATCATTGATTTTAATTAAACAACCAAAGGCGTTTGATTCGCGTCCGCCTTTTACTTTTGCGTTGTGTTTTAACCATTCGCGACAAATGGTTTTTAGTGTATTTGTGCTGACAAACTTAATAATTTCAATTTCATCAAGTCCGAATGAACTTTTGTTTGTCCCTTGTTTCATGATTAAGAAAACCCAAAAATCCGCTTTGGTTGTTGCAATTCCGGTTCGTTTTCCCCAACATTCAAATTCGACATAAAGGTTCCCGGTTCGGGACGCAATGAAGTCGGTTTTTACTTCAATTTTTTTTCCCGTTAGTAGTTCGGCAAATATGTTTTCACCCCTTTGTCCGACTTCCAAATCATAAGCAAAATTGTCATTTGTTTTCATTTGTATAAATATTTAAAGAGTTCATTGTATTCAGTTTCGGAAAGAACTTGTTTTAAATTATAATCATACAAGTTCCCCTTTGATGTTTTCGCCCCGATTTTTTTTCCTTTGTCTTCATACTTAATGAAATCAACAAGCCCAACAACCCGTTTAAACGCATTGGGGCGCGTTTTAAGCGCGTTTTGTGACATGAAGCGGTCAACATACTTCACGTCATTTTTATCGTTATTACGTAGCTTTAAAATAGTTAAAAATACATTTTGCCAAAAATCGTCTTGACGCAAACGCTTGCAAACTTCATAAACTTCGCGAAGGTTGTATTTGTCAATGCGTTCGATTTTATCAAGACAATCCAACCATTTTTCTTTTTGCGCCTTGGTTTTGGGTTGATTTCGTTTCGGAAACAATGCAACAAAATGCGGAAACGCTTTTTCAATATGCGGCGGAAAATCTTTCGTTTTTGGATTTTGAGGAATATATTTATTTATTATATTATTATTAATATTGTCATTATAGTTTATATTGTCATTATAGATATTAATATCATTATATTTTCTTTGTGTCGGATTTTCCGTTGCGGCTAATCCAACGCGGGGTGTCGGATTTTCCGACGCGGTTGGGTCAATCAAATGGTAGTTATACCCACGAAAAACACCTTCATTTTTTATAGTTTCAAGGCGAACCAAACCAAATGTTTCAAGTTCCTTCAGTCGTGCGCGAATCGCGTCTTTGCCTTCTTTGAAATTGTTTGCGCAAAACGTGATTGTGATTGTCATTTCGTCATCATGTGAAAGCAAATAACAATACAAACCGACGGCGCCAAGGGAAATTCCTTGAATCCTGAAAATTGAAGTCGGGACGGGTGTGAATATATCAAACCGCTTTGGTTTGAATATCATGTTGCATTTCATTGTTTTGTAAATTTATTCTTCTTCTTCTTATTCTTGTTGAAGGTCTTCAATAATTTCCTTCACCTTGTCGCAAAAAGTTCTTATTTCAGTAAATTTTGACAACATCATTTCAAATGGAATCATGTCATTTTCGTACAAATCCCAAAGTATTTCAATCAACAAATCAAATTCAACGCGGGTCATTTTACCAACGTATTCATAATTATAAACAAACCCATCCGGGGCGGTTTGCGTCCACCTTATTTTTTGATTTGATTCGTCGAAATAAACGTTTCTATATTTCATTTTTTATATGTTTTTAACTTTGAAAAAATATAAGTCCAAAACACTTTTGACGTCGTCAAAATTATACAACACGTGCGTTTCCCACCCGCATTCAGAAAGCCAATTCAACCATTGAATTTGTGCTTCGGTCGGTTTATTACGCCCAACTTTTAATTCAATTGCAAGTCCATTGAAATCACAATTTGTGTTAAAAATCATTAAGTCAGGGACGCCGGCTTTTGAACCAAGGTGTTTGAATTTGAATCGTTCAAACGGGCTTCGTTTACCTTCGTTCGGTACATGTGTGTAAATTGCTTCGGGATATTCCCATTCAAGATATGTGACAACACTTCTTTGAAGTTTGTCTTCATTTCCAAGAAATTTTTTAAATCCTTTCAAAGTGTTTGTTTTATCAAAATTAAACAAAAACATTTTAATTTTGCAATTTTTTTATTGTTTCTTTCAATTTTCCGTTTTCCATTAAAAGTTCGTTATACCGAAACGTCAATTCTTCAATTGACATTTGTTGGGGTTCTTTTTTTAATTTCTTTTTGATTAAATCGTAAACACCAAGAAACTTTTGCTTGAACTCTTTATCTGTTTCAATAAAGTCAGGAAAATTGCGAATTGAATGTAAAATTGTCGCATGATTTTTTCCAAGTGTTCGCGCAATTTGCGTCAAATTCATATTTGTAAAATAGTAACAAATCCAATAATAAATCATTCGCGCTTCAACATATTCACGTTGACGTGTTTCATTTTCAATTTTTATATTAAAGTATTTGTTTATTTCTTTTTTTATGTATTTATATTTTTCCATTATTACAAAATTAAAGTTCCGTCGTTTTTTACTTCATCTGTTTGGTGTCCAAGTGCAATTCCCGTTTCCTTATAAAATTTCCAATCGTGAAACGCTTGTTTCCAACCTTCACGACCGTATTCAATCATTTGTTCACCCATTGCGTAAACTTCAACCGAAAACGGGTGTTTTGTTTGTACGGCAATGAATCGGAATTCGGACGGTTCAAGACCCAACATTTCGGAATAAAACACCGCCTGAATTGGATATCCATATTTATAAACGTCACGACGAAACGCCTTTGGTGAATTGTCTTGACACGTTTTGACGTCTGAAATGAATCCTTCTTTGTAGTTTATAACGTCCGGACGAATGCGAACATCAACGCCTTCATGTTGTTTGTAATGTGAAACTTCAATTTCCCCGGTGCAATACTTTCGCGCCAATTCATGGGAATTGTAATTCCCCGAAATGCTTGAAACAATTTCATTTTCGTCGGCGGTCAAAAGTATTTTTCCCTTTGACATTTCTTCGTGTTTTGCTTTTTCTTCCTTCCCGGCTTTTGTGCGCCCGTCAATTTTTGGCATCACGTGAAAATCGTTGATGTATTCCGCCGGTTCTAACATTGCCGCATGTACCGCCGAACCAAGGTTCATTGCTTTTGACGAAAATGCTTTTCGTTGTAAGAATTTTTGTACTGAATTTTGATATATGTATTTTAGTCCCGACGCGCTGATTGCGTCGCTTGAATGGTACACTTCGTTTGTGTCTTTTATTTTCTTCATTGTTATAAATTTAAAAACCCCCCGAATGAACGGGGGGCGTTCCCTTTGATTGCTTAATTAAAACGGCAAATCGTCATTGTTTCCTTTGACGACTTGGTCGTTTGGAATAGTTTCAAAACCGTTTGATTTTGATTCCGGTTCCCACGTGTTCAAAGCGGCGTAAGGTTTGCCCGCTTTTGATGTAAGAAGGTCAACATTCAACCAACCGTTTTTGTTGTGTTCTTTCACAAACTTTGCGAAATCCTCAATTTTAAAAGATAGTGAACCAATCACAAAGTCGGGTCGATTTGGATTTTGCTTGACAATTAAACCGTTGACAAGCGTTTTTTCATTTTGCATGATGTTAAAATTTAATAATTAATAGTTAAAAAAAATGTTTACGCGCTGAATTTTTGCACGATTTTTTCGCGTTGTTGCGCGTTTACTTCGAATTTTTCAAACACCTTTTTCGCTTGGTGCGGTGTCCCGTTCAAAGTTTTTTCCAATTGGTCGTTTGAAAGTTTTGGTTTCGATTGTGGCTTGGTTTGTTTTGATTGATTGTTGACCGCGTTTGCAACTTCTTCAGCCGACGCGATTGACGTGTCAATTCCGATTCCTAAATAACCAAGCGCGCGTCCAAGTGCGGACGTGAAACCATTTTCAACAAATGACGTTTTGTTGATATAAGACGAATCCCGGTATTCTTGTGAGTGCGCCGACGCTTTTTCCGCGCCGTTGTCATCTACAATTGTGACTTTGAAAACTCCTTCTTTGTCGTCTATTGAAACAACCGATTCAACAATTGACCAACCTTTGAATTGTGGTTGGTTATTAAAGTGAATCAATCGTTCATTAACGGGAATGTATTCTTTCCCTTTTATATTAATTTTCTTCATTGTTCAAAAAAATTAGACGGTCAAATCCCGAATTGACCAATTTGTTCATTTCATTAATCGTTATCGAACCGGGATTTTCGACACGACTTTTTAATGTTGGCATTGTGCAATCAAGTATTTCACAAACGTCAAAACGCTTCAGTTTTAAACGTTGCAATTCTTGTTTGAAATGCCATTCAAATATTCCATTCATATTTTCAAAATTTTGAATGATAGTGTTTAATTTTTGAAAAACCAATTCTTGGCTTTCGTGCCAATTTTCGGATTGCGTTTTTGCGTTCCTAATGGTTGACAACACTTCGGCAATTTCGTTTCGCGAAAGTGTAATTGTGATTTCTTTTTTATTCATAATCAAAGCAAATATACAAAAATAATTTTCAAATAAAAAAATATATTTTAAAAAAACCCCCGCATTCATGATGAAATTGGGGGTTAGCAAACAAGGGAAGGGACGTTTATTTCTTTGTAGTTTCTTTGAACGTGCTTGAAATGTCGTTGTCTTGGTTTGGAACGTGCATGACAACCGAAACGGTGTTTGCCTTGACGTTGTATTCCATTGAATCAATCATACATGAAACGGGTTCGTGTGTTGGATATTCGTTTGACACCGGAAGTTTGACGGCATTAAAAGAAGACAACGCAAATTCGTCACCACTTGAAAATGAAATTGCCGTGTCAAGTGTATAATAAGGCGGTGCGCCTGAAGTTATATTTGTGATTTTTACGGGCGTTGTAATACTTCCGCCGGTAACGTACCAACCAATTTGGTCATTTGCAACGTCAACGTCCCCCGACGCCAAAAATGTTGTGTTTGACGAAGTAAAAGCAGTCGTCACAAATTTTTCGCTAAAATTCACCCAAATTTTATTTTTTGGTGATACGGGCGTCAAATTGTTGTTGTAAAAAGTTCCTTCATATCTTGAAACGTGTGAACGGTAGTCGTTCATTTTTTGTTGTGTGATTGTATCTTGCGCCGTTGGTGTTGCGCTAATTGCCGAATCACGCGCCCTAATTAAATTGTAATTTTTTTTATGCGGAACGTATTCAGATTCCAATTTATTTGAATTGACGGTTCTTTCACGCGTTGAAATTAAATTGTCCGCCAATGTACGTTCAAACCCAAATGTCACGTCGTCCATGTAAAAATAAGAAAACGAAGTCCCGCTTGCTTTGTAAGGAAGTCCGATTCGAACTGTAATTGACGCGTCCGGTCGATAAGTTGCAAAGGAAACAATGTTGGCTGAAAAACTTGAAAATTCGTTTGCGTCTTCAATGGTTTCAACGTTTGTGACTGGTGCGGATTCCCAACCTTGGGTTTCAACATTAAAATAATTTGTTTGTGGAATTGTGTTCACTTCATACGAAATTGAAACTTGATATAAAATTGCAAATGGAAGTGCGCTTAACGAAAGTGTACCGTTTAAATAATAATTAAAATCTAATTTTATTTTTGTGTTTGCCGCCCAATCTCTTTCACCCGTTCCGGTTGACAACATTTGTGAAAACGTCGAAGTACTTCCAACGCTTAAATTTGTTCGCGCTGATTGCTTTCCGCTTATTAAATAAGGATATTCGCCTATTGAAGCACGCCCCGAAGTTATTGACCAAGCCGATGTCGGCAATTCAAATGTCGGGTCACTAATCAATGAATTCAATTGCAAATTATATGCCGAAAAATTTTCGGTGTTTTTCACTATTCTTGCCGGCGGCAAATATTCAACAACAAGGTCATTTCCTAATGGTGTCAAATCTGTTTTTGTTTCAAGAAAAATGTCTTCATTTGTTGAATTCACATAAGTTCCTGAAGTGTTGTAAATTCTGAATTCAGGTGATTCCGATTTGTTTTGTTGCAACATTTTTGTTTCGGCGTCGCGAATGTTTGATGTGATTGTCCCGTCAAATTGGTCGTCATAAAAATCGTTGTCAATATATTCCGAATTTGATATAATATACCAACGACCTTGCGCCTGAAAAATACGCGCATTAAAACCGCGCAAAGTATTTTCAATAAATGTTTTGCAATCAATTATTTGCAATTCGTCGTCGTATTTTGGAAAACCGTTTCCGCCGTTTTCAAATTCTACAACGCCTGGAAAAACACTTGATTTTAAATTCAAAGAAATGTAAACATTCAAGTCAAGGTTTGTTTTTGAAATTGCGTCTTCAATTAAATTTTTTGCAATGCTTCTTGACGGTTCACTTGATGTGAATTTCAGCAAATCGGTGTTGCGTATTTCCATGAACTTTGTTGACAAAAGTCCAATCCCGTCGTGCGCTTGCAAACTAATTTGATAAGGCGGCGCCGCCATTGCTTGTTTGTATGAATCCGTCACAATGAACCCCGCCCAATATAATGCCCAAATGCTTGGTGTTGGTTTATAGTAGATTTTTACTTGAAATTCTTGTTCATCAAATGCGTAAAAATTTTCGTATTGAACCGTATCGGTGACAAATAAATTCAACGTGCAAGTTGAACCAATAATTGGCGAATAAAAGTCGTCGTCACCTTCCCACTTTATTGAAACCGGGTCAGCCGTTCCAACTAATGGTAAAACCGCGCCTGAATAATTATTCTTAAGGATTTCAATTTTTTTCGCGTTTCCCAAAACGTCAGAAAATTCAAGTCGATATTTTATCCCGTATGCCATTTTTTTATTTTATTCGTCCTCGATTATTGTCGGCGCGTTGCAATGCAACAACAAGGTCTTGACCGCGCAATTGGAATGAACCGCCAACGGAAACTTGTTGCGCGCCCCTTGGTTCAATCATTGATGTTAATTTGTCAAGCGGGGCAACGACTTCAGGATTTTGTCGCGCACCGGTATATTCACCAAACATTCCCATTGTTGGCGTTGATACAATCCCACCATTTGCAAATTTTGGAATCTTTTTGAATGCCCCACCAATCGCGGCGGTTGCCCCGGCAATAAGTGCCGGAAGTACAAACGCGCCAACGGGCCCGGCGGCGGCGGCAGTTTTTGCCGCAGTCGAAACACCGAATGACATTGATTCGGCTAAGTTCACCGCAATAAATTGCATTGCGTTTGTAATGAATGACGAAAGGAATGCACCGAACGCATTGTCAGCAAGTCCAAGGGATTGAACAATTGATTGTCCCATTGCGCCAAATGCGTCTTGCACGCCTTGTCCCATTAAATCGGAAACGGCTTTCATTTGATTCATTTTCGCAACTGTTGCGTCAATACCTTGATGCATTGCATCATAGTCAACCGAATCGTCAATGAATTCAACCGAATTTGGGTCAAACGCTTCGTCTTCAGTTGAACCAAAAACACTTGAAAACGACGGGTCAGCGTCACCGCCCCCCGACGTCGCAGTCGTTCCGCCCGTTGCAGTTCCACCCGCACCAACGGCAAAGATTCCGGCAACTTTATTTTTTATTGAAGAAACAACATTGTCAATACCCATTTGCAATCCTTCTTCAGTCACGTTCGCAATGATTTTTGGTTTCATTGCTTTTTGAAATGCGTCATTGAATTCTTCTGAAGCTGAAAAACCAATGTCGCTAAAAATTTTTCTTACGTTTTGTCCGGTTTTGTCAACTCCTTTTTCAAGTTCGTCACCAAGTCCCACAAGACCTTCGGCAATTAAACTTGGTTTAAGTGTGAACGCGCCTTCTATTATTTTACCAACATTTGAAAAAAGTCCCGAAATAAAATTTCCAACTATTTTGAACTGATTGATTAAACCATTGACAAACGCAACACCGGCGCGAAGATTTGTTTTAAATAATGCAACAAACCCCTCGATAATTAAACGAAAACCCAATGATTCATTGTACAAATCAATGAAATAGTTTGCAACGTCAACAAGTGTTTTTTTGACCGCACCCCAATTTTGAACAACAATTGTTGCAACCGCCGCAAGCGCGGCAACAACAAGTCCGGCGGGCGATAGTATCGCACCAAGTGCCGTTGCCAATGCACCCGCAACGCTTAAAATTGCCGGAAGTGCCGCGGCTATTCCGGTAAGCCCCAAAATCAAACTTTGTGTTTGTGGATTCAAGTTCATAAATGATTGAACCAACCCTTGAATGAAACTTGTCAATTTCTGAATGTGCGGCAATACCGCCGACAATAAAGTTCCGCCGACTTCGGTCAATGAATTACGAACGCCGTTCAACGCTTTTTGCAATTGGAATGATGCGGATTTTGATGTTACTTCAAATGCGTTTGCCGTTGCGCCCTGAACGTTGTTCATTTCCGCAAAGATTTCACGCGTTGAATCAACGCCCGCACCCAATAAATCCATGACCCCGGACAATGCACGAACGTTTCCAAACACCTTTGCGGCGGCTTGGTCATTGCCTTCAAAGTTTGTTTTTAAAATTTCAAGGGTTGCAAGAAGTCCGTCTTCTTTTAAAGATTTTCGAAGTCCCGCCGACGACAATCCCATTCCCGAAAGTGCGTCTTCAGCTTCTTTTGTTGGTTTCAATAAACCATTAAGGATTCCACGCAATTGTGTTGATGCAACCGCGGCGTTCGTACCCGTTCGGGACATTGCCGCAAATGCCGCACCCACTTCGTTGAATGTGACACCCATGTTTGACGCAATTGGTAAAACCGAACCCATTGCGCCGGCGAGTTCACTCGATTCAAGTTTACCTTCACGAACGGCGGCAACCAAAACGTCGGTTGCGTCCGACGCCCCCAAAGTGTCCGAACCGTATGCGTTCATTGCGGACGTTGCAAGGTCGGCAACAGTTGCGGTGTCACCAAGTCCAACCGCGGCGGCTTGCAAAGATGCGTCTAAAACGTCCATTGCTTCGGAACCTTCCAAACCGGCGGACGTAATGAAAAACAATGCGTCGGCGGCTTCAGTTGATGAACGACCGGTGTCGGTTGCCATTTGTTTGGCGGTGTCCCCCATTTTGGCAACTTCTTCACTCGCAATTCCAACAAGGGATTCAATCTTTGTCATTGACTTATCAAAGTCAACCGCAAGTTTGACCGATGCGCCGCCAACCAACGTCAACGGCAATGTCAAATTTCTTGAAATCTTTGACCCCAACGCTTGCGTCTTTGAACCGAAATTTTTCAAACGTGCGCTTGTTTTATTAAGTGCCGAATTTAGTTGCGACGCGTCGCCCGTCAAAATTACTTTCAAGGTGTTTGCCATGGGTAAGTTTTCAACAAAAATACGAAATAAAAAAAGGACGTTTTTATTCCTTTTGTTTCTTTAAACTTTCAACGCGTTTCATGAATTCCATTGCTTGTTTGGGGTCTGACTTAGGTTTGCCGCGTTCCAAATAAACGTCTTGCGGCAACGGAAAAAGTTTGTCGGGTGTCAACATTTGCGCGCGTTTTGAACAATTAATATTGAACAACATTGTTGAAATGTATCGCGTTCGTTCCCATTCCAAATTTTGTTTTATTGTGTGCGCTTCGCCAAGAAGTTGATTTTCCGCCCACGTATAGCACCAAAAATCTTTCGGTTCAATCCCGGCTTGTCCAATGTAATAGTCAAGCAAATGACCCCATGTCAGCCGGGAATTTACTTTCCCGACGCTTTCGTTGATTTTGTGACGTTGCGTTTTATTCCCGCGTTCAAGTCGTTTCCAAGAATTTTTGATTCGGTCATTGCTTCAACAATTTTTTCAAGTTCCGACGCGTCAAGGTCTTCAAGCCATGCGCCAACCGAAAATTTTGTGAAATCAATTTCGTTTCCTTGTTCTTGTTCATTTGCCAATAATGCGGAATAAACAAGCGCGCGAATTGCAGTAATTGAAACACCCCCTTGAAAAACATTTCCGATTTGGTCAATGGGCAAATCCATTTCTTCGGTGAAATTTGCCCAAAAGTTCATGCTAAAATGTAACGTGCGGTTTTTCCCACCAAGTTTCACGGTGTAAAACCCCCTCTTTCTGTTTGCCATTATAATCCCCTTTTATGTTATTTTATTAATTCGTTGACTTAGTGATTGCACCGGTCAAAGTAAGTGAACCCGAATATGAAACAGGACTTTCCATTTCCGCGCTAATTTCAACACTTGACAAAAACGCGTCGGCGGAATAAACCGAGTCGCCCGTTTCTTCAGTTCCAAATGAAACGTCAAGTTTTGTGCGCGCCAATAGGAAATCCGCAAGGTCAATCGCGTTCTTTGGTGTTGGTGTACCCGCTTCATCATAAACAACCAAACCGTCAAATGAAATTTCACCGGAAATCACACCGGCAATCACTTCTTGAAAACCGCCCGAATCTTTTGTTGTAGCTTCCGGCAAATCGTTTGAAAGTGAAATTGAACAAGATGTTGTGTGACCAACTTTTGCAAGTGTACCGCCGTTTGTGTCAAGTTTCACAATTAGGTCAGTTCCGTTAAAAACTCCAGATGTTGCCATGTTTTAATGATATTAAATTTTATACAAATATACGTTTTTTTAATTTGTCAAATTTCATTCCAATTGATGTCAATTTGATTCCAAATGTCTTGTGCGGCGTTCCAAATTTCACCTTCTGTTTCGTCAATGATTGAATAAAGTCCCGAAATATTTATTTCAATGTCATAAGATGTGACCGATTCCATTTCGGCAACTTCTTCAACACTTGAAATGAACCCTTCACCCCTAAAAACCAACCCTTGCGCGCCGGTTGTTTGTGAAAGAAAAAATTCAGCACGTGAACGCGTCAATACCATGTCGGCAATTTCTTCAAAATTCACCGAATCGTCGTAATTTGTGAACCCCGTTGCGGACAATTTTCCCGAACGTACACCCGGCAAAATTTCTTTGAATCCGTTTGAATCTTTGTTTGTACTTTCAACTTGGTCAACGTCCAACGTCAAAGCGACGCCCGTTGTGTGACCAACCGCGACGTCGTTTTTGTATAAGAAAAAAGTCGTTCCGTTGATTGCATTCATTATAAAATGTCTTTCAATGCTTCAATGAACGCTTTTTTTCCAAATTCAAGTTGTTCTAAGTTGAATTGTGAACTTGCAATTTTACGGTCTAAATCCGCAATGTGATTGACATGCGCTTTTTGTTCATCTGTTAAATCTTCGAAAAAATATTCTTTTTCGTCAATTTGTATAGGGGTCTTTTTTTGTTTTCCCATGATTTTAAATTTTAAAAATTAATAATTATTTGACTTCTTCTTCTTCGACCAACACCAAGTCAATATGTGTTGGATTTGCAATGCTTTCAAGTTGCGAATCAAGTCCGGCTTTTAATGAATCAACGTCAAGAATTGATTCAAGCCAACCTTCAACATCTGTTTGTTTTAATGAATCAAATGAAATGAATGAATCCGATTCGGGCGCGTCAAGTCCGCATGAACCGTAAACGTCAACAACGTTTTCATTTTCGTCGGTTGCTTGTAAACGCCAATGTATTGTTTCAACAACATTTTGCATGCCGTCATTTTCGATTTTCGCATGTAAGTTCGAAACATGCCATTTGTAAGTGTTAGCCATTTTTTTATGAATTTATTTGTGATTTTAAAGTTTCGATATCTGATTTTAATTCGTTTATCATTTCTTGTTGTTCTTGAATTGCTTTTATATAATACGCGTGCATTGGTTCGTAAGAAATCCCGTCAACTTGCGGTTCGTCAAACCCTTCAATTTCCGCTTCAAAAGTGATTTCCGGCATGACTTCAAAAACTTCTTCGGCAATCATTCCGGTTGTGTATTTCAATGAATCTTTTGGTTTGAATTCAACCGGTCTTAATTTCATAATTTTATCAACCGCATTTGTCAAGTCTTTGACGTCTTCTTTATATCTGATAGACGAAGTGTACCTATAAATCAAACCGGTACTTGAATTGTGCATTAAACTTGCGTTCGCCGAACTACTACTTGCCATGCCCAAATTGAACATTTGCCCATTTGTATCTAATGAAAATTTTTCCGTGCCGGAGGTGTTTTTGAATATTGCTATGTCCGTGCCATTGTTGCCGCCTTGAACTTCTAAACCTACATTCTGAGTAGACCTTATAATTGCGGCTTTCCCATTGCCGTAAACGTGCAAATTCGCCAATGGATTCGTCGTTCCAATTCCTACGTTACCACTCGAGTTGATGCGCATTCTTTCACTTCCGTTTGTACGTATTCTCAAATCCGCAGAGGGTGCTAAATCTATAATGCCATTTAAATCATTTTCTTGACCAATAGAAAAATAATCGTTTCCGCTAAAATCACCATTTGAAGCGTCAAAATAAATTCTTGCACCGCCTGTTGATGTGTTTGAAATTCCCACTTGAGTCATTGCAGAAGTGTCGCCATTGATGTGCATTTTCATTGACGGACTCGGCGTTCCAATACCGACGTTGCCTGTGTTTCCTTTTATAGTTATAGCATCAGTATAGTAAATAGGGTTTTCAGCTGAACTTGCAGTTGTTTTAACTTGGAATTTTAAATCTCCGTGTGTTGTTGATGTCCCCTCTACTAATCTTAATTTAGCTGCTAAGACATTACCTGTGCTTGATGTTCTTGTAAAGGTTTGAACTACATCTTGTGTTGTTGTATCTCCTGTTCCACCAAATATGTTAAAATTACCTATAGGGTTAGTCGTCCCGATTCCAACGTTGCCGCTTGAATCAATGCGCAAACGTTCGGTGGCTTCAGTATAAAAAGATTGTCGACTCCTTGTTGAATAACACATTAAGTATCTGTTTGTGCCGTTGTCGTGGAGGAAAGCATGCCCTTCGTTATAAGCGCCTGACATTTCCCACTCAACTTTTGATGAACCTCTTGAAGACATACCTAAAGAAATTCCTTGTTGGTCTGAACTTTGGTTAACTTGAAATTTGTTTCCACTTGGAGTGCAGTTTATCCCCACATTTCCACTTGAATCAATGCGCATTCTTTCCGAACCGCTTGGTGAAAAAGTTAAATAACTGGACGCTGCGGTTGACCCAATATCTATTTTGTGATTTGCCGCAGTATTAGCCGGCGCACCAAAAACCCGAATGTGACCATTGTTTGACGCAGTTGAAAAAACAACCGCCGCGCTTGGCGGCGTTGATGAACTATTGTCGTCAAAAGTATTTTCTATTTTTAGCGCAACATCATCATTGTCAACACTTCCTTGAATGTGAAGTTTTTCGTCAACATTTGCACCGGTTCCAATCCCGACGTTGCCAGTGGCAGTAATACGCATATTTTCACTACCATTTGTATTAAATAAAGTTGCTGATGCGTCCATACTAAGTACATTCCATTGTTTAGTATTAGCGCCAATATAAAGTATTTTGGTATTATCTGTTGTTGGGCGTATATAGCTAGAGTCTCTAGACATATACAACCCATAACCATTTATTTGCGTGTAAGTATTGTCATTAAAATAAAATCTACTTACCGTATCAGTAGTGCCGTCACCTACTTGAAAATTAACATCGGGACTCCCTGTTCCAATTCCAACGTTACCTGTATTTCTTTTAATCATTAAAACGTTGCCATTGTAAACACCTGCATCAGTATATTTTGCAATTGTTAAATCTGAACCAACATTTGAACCTGTTTCCGATGTTCCCGATGCATACAAATTCCACCTTGTACTGTTTTCAGTTGCAAATCTTAAATTTCTATTGTCGCCATTATTTCCGTCAATAGTGATGTGGTCTAAAGAATTTGATTCGTAAACGTGTAATTTTGTTGAAGGATTCGACGTGCCTATTCCAACGTTGCCTGTGGATGTTAGCCAAATATGATTTGCGGATGTACTACTTTGTCTTATGGCTAGTTTATCACCTGAAGAACTAAATTGAGTGTAACTTCCGTCATCTGTATCTCTTAATCTTAATTGACTATTGGCAGCATCAATTTGAAATTTGTCAACAGGATTCGTCGTTCCAATACCGACGTTCCCGCTTGAATCAATGCGCATACGTTCAGATGCAGATGTAGAACCGCTTGCGGCAGTTTTAAAAACCAAGTTGGAATGGCAAGACGTACTTCCCCAACTTCCTGCTGCAACACCTTGAATGTTAGCACCAACTAAAGAACCGCCGTCAGCACCTGAAAAATTTAATTCACCTAAAACGTTGCCGCTACTGATAGTGACGTCGTCCCTATGCAAATAGAGTTTAGCTTCATTAGTTCCTGAATATCCACTAATTAAAGCATTTCTTGTTTGAAAATATCTGTCAAATGTTACTGAATTATTTATACTTTTTATTGTAACAAGTCCCGAAGATTCGATGCGCATTCGTTCAACAACACCAAATTCACCACTTCCACCACTTATTCCCGTGTGAAATGACAATGCACCTTGACCCTGAAAATTGCTTTCGTTTACACCTCTAATTTTACCGACTACATTTGCACCACTTCCCGAAGCATCTGATTGATACCAATCCAAGTCACCCAATGTCTGTTGACTAACCAAACTAGTGTCAGTATTATACAATTGAATAGTAGGGATTTGGTTTCGAACTTGTACAACCCCGTTTGCATCAATGCGCATACGTTCAGCGGCTGACGTCACAATTGCAAACGTTCCCGTTGCGGGTCTATAAATTGCCGACGATTCACTTGGCAAAGATTGATTCAATCGTAATGCGAAAAAATTTGAACGCGCTGAACCAGCAACGTCAAGCTTGAATGTACCGGGACTCGTCGTTCCAATACCGACGTTCCCGCTTGAATCAATATGCAATCTATTTGCGTTGTTATAACCACGCAATTGAAGTGAATTGTCAGAATTGTCCAAAATTAACCCGCCTTTGATTGAATCACTTTGTCCGCCAAGGTAAATCCCTGAAAGTCCGGTGTCGGAAGATTGAACCAAAATTGCAGTTTCCGATTGGTTTTTATTTATTGTCAAGGGTTTTGACGGGTCAGTTTCGCCAATACCAACATTTCCCGAATCGGTAATTCTTACCAATTCAGTTGAAGCGAAATTTTTGAATTTTATTGGATTGCTTGACGCAATTGGTTTGATTGC
>Ga0257126_1001226_pt1 | contig 18664 bp, 14 predicted proteins | sample SI060_120mmetaG_FD_190151 | JGI IMG/M metagenome (GOLD analysis project Ga0257126, IMG submission 190151) | Marine microbial communities from Saanich Inlet, British Columbia, Canada - SI060_120m | ecosystem: Environmental > Aquatic > Marine > Inlet | place: Canada: British Columbia | collected... | reverse complement strand
AAATTTGGCATAAAAAAACCCGGCGCGATGCGCCGGGTTTTTTGTGCTTTACTTTTCGGTGTTAGAGTGCTTTAATCCAAAGCTTTCCTCCGTACTGTCCATTAAAACCACTCGTCTGGGCTTGCTTCGCTGACTCGTAGTCACTGAACTTCAGCAAGAAGACGTAATACATATTATTACCTGGATCTTGGAATACGTCCGAAGCGACCCCCTGCTTGCTCAAACGAGCTTGCAGTTTGTTTGCATTCGTAACAGACCCAAACACACCGGCGGTGACATAGTATCCACGCGAGCCCGCTTCAACGTTTCCAGCGTATTGGTTAGGATCGTAGCCCTTGATATTGCTTTTCACAGAACCGCCTTGTGGTGTTTGCGGATAAGATATATTCGGGTAAGCGCCAGTTTGATTGTTTGACCCGTTATTCATACCAGCATTGCCACCCGCAGTACCGGAATTCATGGAACCGTTGGTATTAACCGCATTGGCAGCTGCTTCAGATGCCGCTTGAGAGGCTGCTTCGCTGAGCTCCCCCTTAAGATTTTCTTTTTCAGCATCGAAAAGTTCCTTTTGCTGTGCAGATATCTCGTCCTTAAACTCATCTAAACGGTCGTTCAATAAATCTTCCAGATCACCTGATTGACGACGTTGACGGTCCTTCAGTTTTTTAAGCTCATTCTCTAAACGCTTGTCTTTTTTACTTTCACCAAAAGAATAGCGAAGCATAAACTCGTGCGAATTACCTAAAGCGAAACCGTATGTATTCAAGGAGAAATCATAAGCATAGCCCATGGTGATGTTCTCTGTCAAATGCACACCCGTATTTGCAGTTACGGCGTAAGACGAACGGTACGCTGCTCCAATAAAGAAGTACTCCTTATGGTTGAACATCAAACCGGCATCTACCTGAGGAATAGTCACCTCATTCGCGCGAACCGTTACAAAAGGACTCAAGGTCATTAAACCTTTCTGCAAATTCACATCATATTGTGTATTGACCACGTAGTGACGCATGTACTGGTACTGGAACGGACTGATCACGTAGTTGTCAGAAAAGTCGACCTTGGGAGCTAGAATGTTCGGTACTGCTGCACCAAAAGAGAAGTCGCCAAACTTTAGATTAAAACCAAAGTTCAAATCAAACTTGCCTCTGTTTAGTGCTGAGAACAAAACCGGATCTAATTCGTCTTGTACACGAATACCGCCCACATTGATGGTATTGTTCACATAACCCGCACCTAGACCTAAGCTTAGGCTGTTTTGGTCTGTAAACTTCACATGCCATGCATAGGAACCGTAGAATCCTGCACGGGAAACAATATCTGTAACATCGTTGAACGCATAACCGCTGTACCCGAACTTTAGGTCCTCACGATTGCCATTGAATGCCATGAACTGCGTCTCAGGAGCACCTTGAATATCGGTCCATTGACGTCTGTTCAATACCGTTATCTCCGTTTTACCATCTAAGCCGCTAAAAGCAGGATTAAAGAGGTGAGCAGTATTTAAATAATTTGAAACTAAGGGAAGTTGTTGGGCCTGAACTGTCCAACTTCCAACAACTAATGCGAGTGTAAATACTAACTTTTTCATGATTAGAAGTTGTTTAAGATGGTTACCGCCGATTTCACTCGTATCTCATTGTTGTGGGTCAACACAAAATAATACGTTCCGTCTTCGAGTGCGGAGCCACCATCGGTGGTTCCGCCCCATGCGTTATTATATACTTCCTGATTGTATACCGGTGTTCCCCAGCGAGTGAACACAGTGAATTCGCAATCGTCACCTGCTGTAATTCCGCTAAGATCGAGAACGTCATTTCGTCCATCACCATTTGGCGTGATTACGTTTTGAATGTTTCCATAGGTTCCCGCATAGATTACTGCTGAATCTTGTTCATCCACAATTACCACAACCGTTGCAGTATCCGTACATCCATTCATGTTTTGGACTTGAACATAGTATGTGGTGGTATCTGCTGTGGGAATAGCAAATGTGTTTGCACCATGTTGATTACTAAAGGTAGACGGCGAAGATGCAAACCAATAGTACATAGATCCGCCAGAAGCACTTAACAAGGTTGATTCTCCTGGGCTAATGACAGTTGGAGAAGCAATAGCTGCCGCTGCAAGTGGGAAATTATATACATCTAACGTATCATAGGTTTTACAATTATTTACTCCGTTTGCCTCAATTACGTATTGACCCACTGTATTGATGAAATTTTGTTTACCTACGTAAAGACCATTATTCCATGAAAAAGACAATCCATTTCCACCTAGGGAAACAAGAATACTATCATAGGCACAGAATCCCAATGAATCCCCCGGCAGAATACTCAGAGTGGGGAAATTCACAAAACCAATAGTCGTATCGTTGGTGAAGAAATTACATGTTCCGTTGTCAATGACTAATCTGTAGTCGGCAGTATCTGCTATAATACTCGTATCGACAGTTAACCAGGGCATAGTATCGTTGACTAGGTTTAACCAGTTACCACTTCCTGAAGGATACGCAACTTGCCACTGGTAATCCCAAGTCCCTAACACTGTATCAGTAGAGGTCAGCTGCACAGAATCTGTCAAACACAAGGTATTGGTTGGGAATGTTTGCCAACCCCAAGCTTGAATTTCGACCTTCGTATTAGGTATTGAATCCACTTGAACGAATACGCCTTCTGTAGTATCAAGACATCCCCCCGGTACAGAGGTGACCTCTAGATATACCATTCCAGTGGTAGAAACATCTAAAGTCTGATTCGTGGCACCAGGAACTGCATACGTGACAGTGTTTCCTAATATATCAACACTATCGGTTTTAATCCATTGATACGTATACGTTGGTCCAGGAGGAGTCACAGGATTAACTCCTAGTGTAGCGACTGTACCAACACACATTTGAATGGAATCATTCGACAAAAAAGTAATACCCATACCTGGACTCACTCCTATTTCCGCATAAGGATCAAGTGAATTTAGCAATGTATCGTTTGTTTTGGTATCGCAAAGCCCTTGACCTATTTCTATAGAATATGCACCACTCATGGTAACTAAAAGAGTATCGTTATTCTCTCCTGCCATTGCAGCACCTCCATCAAGCCACTGATAGTCGTAAGCTTGTCCTAAAGGTGACTGGTTAGCAACTAACATTGCTGTATCTCCTTCACAGAATAGTAATGGGCCTCCCGGGAAGAGCTGAAAATAGTTCACCGCAGTAAAACTAGCTACGGGATTTCCTGCAATTAAAATGTTGGAAATAACGGTCTCTACACCGTTTTGACTGGAACGCAATCTAAATTTATATGCACCTTGAATTGAGTTGTCAGGCACATACACGTCAATGGTATTGCCGGTGCTCACAGTATTGTAGGGCATGATATTACTGACGATGTTAGATGACGTGAAAGAACCAGCCGTATCACTCATCTCCACATAAAATGTGTTCCCCAAATTGTAGGGAGAGGTGATACTGAACGTCATGACAATAGTATCGAATTGACATGCAGATGGCGGCAAAGTAACACTGTTAACACTCTGTGCTGAGGCAAAAACTGACGCAAACAAGAATGAAATGGCGAGTAAAACGTTTCTCATAGGTTTCTATTTGAGTTGAACACTTATTTAATGTGTTGTTGCTAATTTCGCCATTGCACAGCAATTACCGTGCTACGTTTACTCATTAAAAAAAGGATTCTATCAACAATTCAACCATTATGACACAAAATCAGGTCGAAAGCATTCAAAAAGCGGTTTCTGCACTCCAAAATCTGAGCGGAAAAGCCCTGCAAGAAGCGGTGGTTCAAATCTTGGATCGCGAAGTGAATTATTACAATTGGACCGGATTCTATTGGATGAATGACGCCAAAAACCAGTTAGAGCTGGGCGCCTACAGGGGCGAAGCAACGGATCATACCAGCATCCCTTATGGCAGAGGTATCTGCGGGCAGGTCGCGGTCTCAGGCAAAACCTTTGAGGTTCCGGATGTGCATGCACAAGACAATTATTTAGCCTGTAGTTTGGCTACAAAAAGTGAGATTGTCGTCCCCGTTTACGCAGATGAAAAATTAGTCGGTCAAATCGATATTGACTCGCACCAATTGGACCCTTTTACCGCGGAGGATCACGAACTTTTAGAATGGGTCGCCGAATTCGTTGCTGACCGCTTATAGGTTAGGCGTTCATTCGAATGGCATCGACCGGGTTGAGTCTAGCGGCCATCCATGCGGGAATAAAACCGGAAACAAGCCCTATCAAGGCGCTTAGTCCAATGCCTACAATCACGTTCGCCAAACTCAAGGCGATTTCAAAGTCAAAGGCCTTCGTTGCTGCAAAAGCGCCTAGTGCGACGAGCAACAGCCCCATAATTCCGCCGATCAGACAGAGCACAACACTCTCCGTTAAGAATTGGAAAAGAACCATGAAATTTTTCGCGCCTAGAGCCTTCTGTATCCCTATTTCATTAGTGCGTTCGCGTACACTCACGAACATGATATTCGCAATACCGAAGCCTCCAACCAATATTGAAAAGCCTCCAATCACAGTGCCTACTAGGCCTAGAACACCGAAAAGCGAATCCAATTGGTTTTTAATCAATGATGGGTCATTCAATGCAAAGTCGTCATCCGCGCCAGGACGCAGCCTGCGTAAGGAGCGCATGATGCCTGTAAGTTCATCTTTTAATTGGTCCAAAGACACACCCGCTTTGGCACTAACCATGATCAAGTTTTGATCGTTGCGGTCTGTATTTACGACGGTTCGAACAAAGGTAAAAGGAACCAACACTTGTCGATCGTAGCTCTGACCAACCAAACTTTGACCTACTTTTTCAAAGACCCCTATAATGGTAAGTTTTTGCCCTTCAATGGTGATGCGCTCGCCAATACATCGCTCGCGATTGGGAAAAAGTCCGTCCGCAATATCCGCCCCAATGATGCAGTACGGGCGACCCGCACTCATTTCTAATTCTGTAAAATAGCGTCCGTCGGCAAGTTCAAAATCCCAAATCTGTGAGTATTCAAACGTCGTACCTAAAACTTCTATTCCACTAGTACTGTTGCTTTCAAATTTTGCAGTGGCTCCATTTAATGAACTACCGAAGGCGATATTTTCAGCGTATTGACTTCGCTTGCGTAGCAATTCGGATTCCTTTTTCAAAGGCACTGGACGATTCAGGTATTTCCACCAAGCGTATTCACCGCCCCCGCCCCAAGGCCATTTTTGTATATAAACGACATTATCACCAAGTTGGCTCACGCTGTCCCGAATATTCTTTTCCAAAGAGTCTACGATGGAGTAAACAAGGATGATAGCGAATATACCAATGGTGATGCCTAAAAGGGACAATAACGTCCGTAACTTATTTGCTGCCAGCGATATAACGGCAAACAACACACTTTCACGAATCAGTCTTAGAAGTAGTATCAATACTATAGCGATTTCCTTCAAAATTAGAGGAATAAAAAGACAATCCCACGCTCTTAAAACATTACTTTTGTTTCTTCCATTATTTTCCAAAACACACACTTTGATGCGCATAGAAAACGCCTTAATTTCTGTATTTCACAAAGACGGCCTAGGGCCGATAGTTGACGCCTTAAAAGAGATGGGCACCACCATCTATTCGACAGGAGGAACCCAAGCATTTATTGAAGAGCGCGGCATCGCCGTTGAACGCGTTGAAGATTTGACCTCGTACCCTTCCATTTTAGGTGGTCGCGTTAAAACCCTACATCCAAAGGTGTTCGGAGGAATTTTAGCACGCAGATCACACGAGGGCGATCAAGCGCAGATGAGCGAATTTGAAATCCCCTATTTCGACTTAGTAATCGTTGACTTGTATCCTTTCGAAGCAACCGTAGCCTCAGGAGCACCGGAGCAGGATATCATTGAGAAAATAGATATTGGCGGGATCTCTTTAATCCGAGCCGCGGCCAAAAATTTTAATGATTGCTGGATCATTTCAAACATGGGGCAGTACGAAGATGCCCTCGCTGTTCTTCAAAGCGACGCTGGTGCTACTCTAGATGTCCGCCGCCGCTATGCTCTGGAAGCATTTGATGAAAGCAGCCATTACGACACTGCCATTCACCGCTATTTTGCGGGCGATCGTCTGGATCTTAAAATGAGTAATCGCAAAAAGCAAACGCTTCGTTACGGTGAAAATCCGCATCAGAACGCTGCCTTTTTCGGAAATTTAGAAGATGCCTTAGAGCAAATCCACGGAAAAGCCCTGAGCTACAATAATTTACTAGATATTGATGCTACGGTAAATCTAATCAGAGAATTTGAGGAGACTACCATTGCTATCATCAAACACAACAATGCTTGTGGTTTAGCCACTCGTGCATCTCTCGCTCAGGCATGGGATGACGCTTTAGCGGGCGATCCAGTGAGTGCGTTTGGTGGCGTCATTGCAGCCAACAGAACCGTCGATAAAGCAACTGCGGAAAAAATGAACGCCTTATTCTTCGAAGTGCTCATAGCCCCGTCTTATGATGATGATGCACTCGAAATCCTTCGTTCGAAGAAAAATCGTGTGCTCCTTATCTTGAAAGACTACGAAGCCCCTGCATTCAATGTTCGTACTGTATTGAACGGCACGCTCGTTCAAGCGAAGGACGCCTTGACAGAAAGTGAATCGGATATGGAGACCGTTACAAAATTGGCCCCGTCTGAGAAACAAATTGCAGATATGATTTTTGCCGCCAAAGTATGTAAGCACACGAAAAGTAACACCATTGTCTTGGCAAAAGACGGACAACTTTTAGCCAGTGGCACAGGGCAGACTTCGCGTGTTGATGCTTTGAATCAGGCCGTAGAGAAAGCTGGACGTTTCGGCTTTAATCTCGCTGGTGCCGCAATGGCCTCTGATGCATTCTTCCCATTCCCAGATTGTGTAGAAATCGCTGATAATGCAGGAATCACTTGTGTCATTCAGCCCGGAGGTTCAATTCGCGACAAAGAAAGTATTGCCTATTGTGACAAAAACGGAATGACTATGGTTACCACTGGAATTCGTCACTTCAAACACTAATTTTTATTACCTTCAGCACATGGGTTGGTTTAGTTTCATGACAGAAGATATAGCGATTGACTTGGGTACAGCCAATACGCTTATCACTTATCAAGACAAGGTGGTCGTTGACTCCCCGTCTATCGTTGCAATAGACCGTCGCACGGGTCAAATCATTGCCGTAGGGCAAGAGGCAAGGCAGATGCACGGAAAGACGCATGAAAACATTAAAACTATACGACCGCTGAAAGACGGAGTGATTGCAGATTTCGAGGCCTCTGAACACATGATTCGAGAACTCATTAAAAGCATCCCTTCCTTTAAAAAACGCCTGTTTCCGCCAAGCCTTAGAATGGTGGTTTGTATTCCATCAGGAATTACAGAAGTTGAAAAACGTGCAGTAAAAGATTCCGCAGAAAGAGCAAATGCCAAAGAGGTATACCTTATTCACGAACCTATGGCTGCGGCTATTGGTATAGGCGTTAATGTACTGGAACCGAAAGGAAACATGATCATTGATATTGGTGGCGGGACAACGGAAATTGCAGTATTGGCCATGGGCGGTATTGTATGTGATAAGAGCATTAAGGTAGCCGGTGATGTGTTCACCAATGATATTGCACTGTACATGCGTGCGCAGCACAATCTTTATGTTGGAGAACGTACGGCGGAGAATATTAAAATTGCTGTGGGTGCAGCCCAAGAAGAATTAGACGAAATTCCAGAGCCTTATTCTGTTCAAGGACGTGACCTTCTTTCTGGAAAGCCAAAGCAAGTTCAGGTGACACATACCGAAGTAGCTCGTGCTTTAGAAAAAAGCATCACAAGAGTAGAAGATGCTGTAATGGAGGCCTTGAGTAATACGCCACCAGAATTGGCTGCTGATATATATAACAGCGGAATCTACCTTGCAGGTGGTGGTTCTATGCTTCGTGGCCTAGATAAGCGTATTTCAGCAAAAACTGACTTACCTGTTTACGTTGCTGAAGATCCGTTGCGTGCAGTAGTAAGAGGAACTGGAATCGTGTTGAAAAACATCGAACACTTCAAGACCATATTAGAAAGCTAAATAAAACACTACTATGCGGCAACTGATACTTTTTTTGGCAAAGTATCGAAGCACTCTGTTGCTCATAGTCTTCGTGCTCATTGCGCTATTGCGCCATTCTCTTAAAAATCCTGTTGCTGAACATCGTTTAAACAGCATTGGCTTCGGTGCCGTTGCATCCGTGCAAAATGGCCTATCCGGCTGGAAACAATATTGGCGACTTGATGCTATCAATGAGGAATTGGCCCGTGAGAATGCAGCGCTACGTTCAGGAAGCAAAGGTGTTGCTGCAGGACTTTTTCCAAATTTTAATGCGTATGATTTTATTCCTGCGCGGGTCGTTGAATACTCTTACAACAAACGGAACAATTACATCATTATTCATGCGGGTCGTAAAGAGGGAATACAGCCAGGAATGGGCGCCATGACAGCTAATGGCTGGGTTGGCTCTGTTGTAGAAGTCAGTAATCACTACGCCCACATCATACCCGTACTGCACAGTAAAGGAAATATTGGAGCCCGTATCCCTGAAAAGGGTTTAGGGGAATTACAATGGAACGGAACAGATCCTGCATGGGCAACGCTGATCGATATTCAAAGAGAGAACCAACCCTTGCCCGGCGACAGTGTTTTTAGTTTTACGAGAACTTCGGTAGGTCCGTCTACTTTGGCCGGAACTGTGGTAAGCGCTGAACAAAACAGCGAAGATTTAACTTGGACGGCGAGGGTTCAGCTAAGTGCCGATTATAAAAACATGAGTTGGCTCTACATCAGCAAGTTGAAAGATGTGGAAAGTTTAGATTCATTGCAAATGCCTGCTTTATGACGTTTGTGAAAAATTTTGTTTGGCTCGTATTGGTGCTCTTCGTTCAATGGGGACTGCTTCAGGATGTGCCGCTGACTGTCTACGGTAATCCTTATCTGTACCTCTGGTTTTTCCTTTGGATTCCCTTTGGAGTAAGCAGAATAAGTCTTTATGCCATCGCTTTTGCAGTGGGTAGTATTATGGATGCTTTTGAGCAAAGCGGCGGGGCGCATACTTTGGGTTGCTTGACTCTCGTAGCTTTAAAACCGTGGGTAGAAAACGCATTGATCGGCTACAGAAAATCGGACGACAACGAAGGAGTGTCGCACCTTGCTTTAGCCCCGTACCTAACAACTTCAGGCGTTCTTGTTTTATTGCATCACACGGTCCTTTTCACTACGGAAAATTATGGGTTTGACAACCCCCTGCTCTTGATTACACGGATTCTCATCTCAAGCCTAATTACACTGGTATTGCTCGCTATTACTCACGCTTTATTTTCAAAAAAATATGCCGCGTAGTAGTGCCTTTTATGTAGGATTAACCTTAGTGGGTTTGCTCTTCTTATTCCGTTTATTTCAAATTCAAGTGGTCAACGACGACTATGCAGCGCGGGCTGAACGCAATGCAACAGCGGCTGAAAAGCTCTATGCACCTCGGGGATATATCTACGATAGAGACGGGAGACTTTTGGTAGGTAATAGTCCTGCGTATGATCTAATGGTTAGCCCCTACTTAGTCAAAGATCTAGATACCGCGGCGCTTGGACAACTCCTAGGTTTGGAGGTTTCAGACATCAAGGAACGGATTGAAAAGGCTAAGAAGTATAGTTATTTCCGGAGCAGCATGTTCATGAAGATGCTTTCAAAATCTACCTATACCCAAATAAAATCAGAACTTAAAGCCTTTCCGGGCTTCTACCCTTCGAAGCGTATTCTTAGAAACTATCCTCATAAAAACGGCGCTAATGTAGTAGGCTTTATTGGCGAAGTGAATACCGATTTTATTCTTGTGAACCCTGAATACTCTCAAGGCGATTTAGTGGGAAAAAGCGGGATAGATAAAAGCTATGAAAATGTACTAAAAGGCATACACGGAAAGCGGTTCTTCACTGTGGACCATAGAAACAGAAGATTGGGCAAATGGAAAGACGGTGCACATGATGAAATGCCTGTTCCGGGACTTGATTTAGTCAGTAGTATAGACCTTGAGCTGCAACGCTATGGCGAAGCGCTGATGAAAGGCAAACGTGGATCTATTGTAGCGATTGAACCGGAAACGGGAGAGATTTTGGCACTGGTGACTTCACCTAGTTATGACCCCAATGAATTAGTGGGTCGCCTGCGCAGTAAAAATTACACGCGCATGTATTACGACAGCATCAACAAACCACTGTTTGACCGTGGAATTTTAGCAGAATACCCTCCAGGTTCGCCGTTCAAGCTCATCGGCGCGTTAGTAGGTTTACAAGAAGGTGTCATTACCCCGCGCACGGCAATGACCTGTAATCATGGTTTTCATTTTGGGTCATTAACAGTGGCTTGCCATTGTAAAGGGGGCCGGCTAGCCTTAAACGAGGCCATCTCTGAGAGCTGCAATAATTACTTTTGTACTGTTTATCAAAGAACTATTGATAAAGACGGTGATGCACATGCTGGCATGAACCGCTGGAGCGCGCACGTTAAGAGTTTTGGTTTAGGAACCTTTCTCGGAAACGACTTGCCAACCGGAAGAAAGGGACTCATTCCCGATGCTAGTTATTATGACCGATTCTTGGGTTATTCTACCTGGAAAGGAGCTACGTCTGTCTCCAATGGTATTGGTCAAGGTGAATTGGTCGCAACGCCGATTCAATTGGCAAATATGACCGCTGCAATTGCAAACAGGGGCTATTACTATACTCCGCATATCATAAGAGAATCGGACCACGGTTCTATAGATTCCAATTTCACTGTTCCGAACTACACCACAGTCGATTCACAACATTTTGAGGTGGTAATCAACGGTATGTTTGATGTATTTGAGCGGGGAACGGCTAAAGGCGCACGCATACCCCACATTACACAGTGCGGAAAGACTGGAACCGCACAAAATCCGCACGGACAGGACCACAGTATTTTTGTAAGCTTTGCACCTAAGGACCAACCGAAAATTGCCCTAGCCGTGATTATTGAAAATGGCTATTGGGGATCACGCTGGGCAGCACCCATAGCCAGTTTAATGACAGAGAAGTACCTAACGGATACAATTACACGTCCGTCATTAGAACTGCGTATGTTCGAAGGTGACCTGCACGAGGAATACCGCCAACAGCACGTTGCCATTTACGGAGAGGACAGTACTTATCAAGCAAATTTCTAATGGCTAGAAACCGAAGAAATAGAAACCGGCTAAAGATTGACCCTGTAGTGGCGCTCATCTACACGGTCCTTGTTTTCTGGGGCTGGCTAAGCATCCATTCAGCTGTATACAATGAAGAGGCAGCGTCGCTATTCAACCTCACCCAAGAATACGGCAAGCAACTCCTGTTTATTGGCGGGAGTTTCATCATCATTTTGGGCATCCTCTTGTCAAATTACCGGTTATGGACCAATTTCGCTCCGTTCTGGTATATTTTAACCCTCATCCTTTTGATCGGCGTATTGTTTGTCGGAAAGAAAATTGGCGGTGCACGGAGCTGGTATGCCCTAGGGTCTTTTAGTCTTCAACCTTCGGAAGTAGCGAAATTTGCTACAGCCTTAATGCTTGCCTTCTACATGGGACATTCCCGCACAAACATGCGGCTATGGTCCCACAGACTCATTGCCGCATCGCTATTCCTCATTCCCGGCTTCCTCATTGGTCTTCAACCTGACCTGGGCTCAACGCTCGTCTACCTAAGTTTACTTCTTGTTCTGTACCGTGAAGGCATGCCAGGATACTACATAGGTGCTGCGCTGGCTCTCGTGGCACTGGCCATTATTGGCCTATTGTTGCCCTTAAAAACAGCCTTAATCTTCCTGGGCAGCATTTCACTACTACTGTTTCTACTTCTTCCTAAAAAAAGAAGACCCATTGCCATCAATCTTACCCTAGTTTCACTTGCTAGCGTTACCGTATTTGCAGTGGGTCAAGTCATGGAGCGCGTTCTTGCGCCACACCAACAGGTGCGCATCAAGGTCTTGCTTGGTTTAGAGGACGATCCTACTGGCGCAGGATACAACACCCTTCAAAGCCTGATAGCTATTGGGTCCGGCGGATGGACAGGTAAAGGCTATTTAAACGGTACTCAGACAAAACTCAACTTTGTACCAGAACAAAGCACAGATTATATTTTTTGCACCATTGGCGAAGAATGGGGCTTTATAGGTACCGCACTTCTAATGACCCTATTTGCTGTTCTTATAGGTCGAATTATTTGGTTGGCAGAGAAACAAAAAGACACCTTTTCACGGGTCTACGGCTACAGTGTTGCAAGCATTCTCTTTACGCACTGGCTCATCAACATTGGAATGACCATAGGGCTGGTACCAACTATCGGTATACCGCTGCCCTTCTTTAGCTACGGCGGCTCCTCACTATGGGGCTTTACCATATTACTGTTCATCTTTGTCAAGCTTGATGCGGAGCGTTGGAACCGTCTAGCTTAGTAGGGCCTAAAAACAACGCGAGCCGATGCATATGCATCGGCTCGCGCCTTAAACTGTCTTTACACTACTGCTCGTTAGAACATCATGTAGCGCATGTCCTCAATCTTCGCCTTATCCTGTAAAGCTTTGTAGGCCTGAGTACCTACTAGATTGCGAATACTGCGCTGCGTATTCTGTGCCATATTCGCGTAGTCAATTTGCGGGGCAGGATTTGCAGGAGAAGTAATCGCCACAAAAGCGCCATTTTCACCAAGAATAACAGGACTCAATGTTCCCGGCTCTAAACCACAAATAGTACCTACTACCTTAGCCTCATTACCAACACCTGAGATGTTGAATTGAGAAATACGGAAGCTTAATGTACGTACTTCCTTACCGGCAGCTGTTGCTACGGCCTCAATAGTTGCCGCTCCAGCAGAGGCGTTTTCTAAACGCTCTAGCACCAATGCCTTCTTCGCATCTTTCTTAGCGGCCTCCAAACATTGGGCTTGTACCATTTCAAATGAAGAAGTTCCTTCTTCCAGCTTGTCCGTTAGGACCACCACAACATAACCATTTCCATCATTTTCAAGCAAACCAATATTTCCTTCTTCGCGGTCGTCATCCCAAGCCCAACGTACCACACGACGCGCAGTACCTAAACCGGAAACCACTTCCTCAAAGCGCCCTAGATTACGCGCTGGACGTAAAAAGAATCCTTTCTCAGTAGCAAGTGCGCGGTAATCTTCGGCAGTTTGTGCCTCCGCAGCATAACCTGACGCCTGATTATATAACGTTTGAATGGTCTCATCTGATGGTAAGATTTCACGAATGATTTGTCCAATCTTATATACATCATTTGCACCTTTCTGATCCGTTACTTGGATCACGTGCCACCCAAATTGGGTTGGTACCACGCCCATTGATCCATTTTTTCTAAAGAAACAGAAATTCTCAAAAGGCTTTGCCATTGATCCGCGAGAGAAGTACCCTAGATCGCCGCCCTTCTCTTTTGCAACCACATCTGACGAAAACGCTTCGCTAACAGATTCGAATGCAGATGGATTACCCTCGAGGTATGCGAACAAGCTATCCGCCAAAACTTTAGCCTCTTGCGGATTGCGTGTTACCGATGCATCAGCTCTCGTTGCACCCGCAAACGGTATGAGGATGTGACGCGCTTTTACGCTATCCGGCACTGTTTTTCTATCTACTAATTTAACCACTGCAAAAGCGCCACCTAAATCGATTGGTCCCTTCTGAAAGCCCACTGATTGTCCGTCTACAAGTGTATCTAGACCGGTACCGACCAATTCTGTGGTTGTGTAATACTCCGACTGAAAACGAACATCGCTGTGTTGGTTAACAAATACTGAGTCGTCTTCTACATCCAGCCACTCAAAAGAAAGACTGGCCAATTCAGCACGCACACCTTCACGATCCGATTCTGACGGCGCTAACGGAAAGTTGATGAATTCTATATTGCGACCTTCTTCCTGCGAAAAATCTTCTCTGTGTGCATTGAAGTAGCGCTTGGCATCTTCATCAGAAACATTGATTTCGTCTTCGTTTACATCGATATAGGGTACATAAACGTATTGCGCTGGGTGCTGTGCATCACCGCGGTTAATTTCAGTTTCCGCAAGACCTGCAGGCATGAAAATAGCCTTTTCTATTGCGTTGGTGTATTTAAAGTTCTGTGCTTGATTCGCTACGGCACGCTCGAATGACAACCACTGCGTCCACATCTCAACCGATTGCTCTGAAGCGTCACGGTTATCTCGAACCTGGGCGATGTAGCTCTTGAACATGTTTTCATCGAACTCTCCGTTTGCACCGGCAAAGTTTTGACGAATATTAGGGTTAGTAATGATATCGAAATAGATCTCCTGCTCACTCACGCTCATGCCTGCCGCGCTCAACTCTGCAGAAAGCAACTCTTCAGTAACGATGTTGTTCCAGACGAAGTTCGCCAGCTGAATACTGGTTGTATTTGCATATTGTTCAGGATTACCGGCACGCAACTCCTCCATTCCCTGGCTGAGTTCTTGACGCGTAATGTCGCGTCCATTTACGGTTCCGATAACGTTCGGATCGCCAAAAAACTTAGAGCCGCCTGAGCGAAATAAATCTCCTAATAAGAAAGCTATGAGTGCTACAAACACCACGACTACTAGAAGTCCTGAGCGCTGTCTGATGCGTTGGATTGTTGCCATTGTACTGCAATTAAATGTATGAGTCTGCGAATATAAGGATTGGCGCCAATTAATTGGCCTTTACGAGCACCTCTTCCAACCTATTCGTCCTAGTTTTTTGTACCAAGAACAAGTATTGGTCGCTTCGCACTACGGTTCCCTTCTCTGGTAGGCTTTGGTAGAGGTCCAAAATGTACCCCCCGAGAGTATTGTAATTTTCATTCTGAGGAAGCCCAAGACCCCATCTTTCATTGATATCGGAGATGTCTAAGCGCGCGGAAAACAGCCATTCTCCTTCTTTAATTTGCCGCTCTAACAATTCATCCGTGTCGTGCTCATCCTCGATTTCGCCAAAGATTTCTTCAATCACATCTTCGAGTGTGATCATACCACTGGTTCCTCCGTGCTCATCCAAAACAACCGCAATATTTCGCTTCTCACGGGTGAATAAATTAAGTACTTCGTCCGCCCGCATACTTTCTGGGATAAATGCAACTGGTCGAAGTACTCGCTTTAAATGATCTGGCTTCTTAAAAAGCTCAAAAGCATGAACGTAGCCTATAATTTTATCGATGTTGTCTTCGTAAACCAAAAGTTTACTGTAGCCCGTTTCTATAAAATATGCACGTACTTTCTCGGGAAGCTCATTTACTTCTACGCTTTCTATCTCCGTCCTTGGGATCATAAATTCGCGTGCCTTTGTCTCTGGAAATTCTAGCGCATTCTTGAAAATCTCAAATTCCGGATCAACTTCCTCATTTCCTGAGGTCGTTTTGGGGGCGCGCTCACGTACGTAATGATCTAACTCCATTCTTCCAAAGGCGTTCTCTTCTTCTTGTACCTCAACGCGAAAAACATATTTTAAAAAGAATTGGCTTACGCCCAGCATAAGAGCACTGGGCAATCGAAGCACCCAGAATAAAATCCAAGCGGGTAAACTGAGCCAACGCATTAATCCCTCAGGATTTTGACGGAAAAGCGTTTTAGGAAGGAATTCCGCAAAAACCAAAATAACCACTGTAGAAACTGAAGTCTCTAGGAGTAAGATTAGGTATTCCATTGCACCCCAGCTAGTAAATACTGGAGTAAGTACGCGGTGCATGTAATTGCCATAAAGCACTAATGCCACATTATTCCCGACAAGAATTGCGGCAATAAATGGTGCTGGACGATCGACCAAATAGCCCAGTGCCTTATATGCTATTCCTCCCTTCTGTCGTTCAAGCTCAACATGAAGTTTATTGATACTCAGGTAAGCCATTTCCAACCCCGAGAAGAGTGCAGAAAAAAATACGGCCAAAACAATGGGTAAAATAAATGCCAAGGTTCTATTCTTTAGGTTGTTTCAGACGCGAACGCCTCCTGAGGAAATACATAAAAATCGCAGCTCCGAGAAACAAAGAGAATTTAATCGTGCTCTGCCAGTTGCTTCCCCAATTGACATAAATCTCAACTGAGCTGACCGCTGCCACACCTAACCATAGTAACTCTATAAATCGCAATGCTCTATTCATCATCAACTGTTATTTCTCCTTGTACTTTATAAATTCGATAGGTGTTGAACGATTGATGGGCTTCAAACCCCTTACCTCTTATGAGCTGCCCATCAGATAGGATTTGAACTTTAGCATTACTGTACAATCGTTCCTCCTTTTTATCCCAGAATAATAATTCTGTGGTCATTCGCTCGCCTTTACCATTGGTAACTTCAACATTACCGCCTATACCCCAAAGGTCATCTTTTTTCAATTGGCGTGCCGTATCTGCTTTCAGCACCGTTGCTGTTTTTGCGTTTTCGCTGTAAAAATTAACGGTAATTCCCTCACCAAAGAAAACGTATGCGGGATCCATATTCCCGAAGTCTTGCATGAGTCCTGCACGAATTTCTAAAACCTTTTGTCCGCTATCGCTATATGTGATGTGCGCGCCGTGTTGCTCGTTCAAGGGGAATACCACTGGAATTTTGCTGACCTCCGCAACATCCTTAGCATCGTTCGAACATGCGCCTAAATAGCAGGCTATTATAACCAATAGGGTCTTAGGCTGTTTTAAAAGAAACTTCATCCTCACGAAGGTCGGTAAAATTGCGCAAAAAAAATCCCCCAGACTCTCGTCCAGGGGAAATATAACACGGTCGTTTAATGCTTAGTAGAATTTAACGCTAACCGTTTCATTGATCCAACAACCAATATTGATTTTATCGCCTTCTTTGTAGCCCAATTGGAACGAGATTCCCTTGTCCGGAATCTGCTGGCTGTAGGCTGAAATCAATTTTGCAGCCTTACTTGCAACGCTTGGGTCAATACTTCTTGCATAGCTCAGTTTGTTTATCGCCGCCCAATAAACTGCATTTTTCTCCACTGCATTCGCACCACATGTGCCTGCCGCCTCAGCATAAAGGGTTGCTAAGTATAAATAAGGATTACCCCAATCTCTACGAAGCTGGCCTGCTTTTATACAGTTGACTTTAGCAGCGGATAAAGAACCCAATTTTTGATTCACATAGGCCAACCCCATGTAGCTATTTGCTTTGCGACGAAGATCTTCCTCTTGCTCAACAGCTTCAGTGTAGTACTTTTTAGCCATGGCCCAATCACCCTTATTTACACCTAGCTTCGCCATGTTTAATGCCGCTTGAGCACTAGGCTCAATTTCATACAATGTCTCGGCAATTGAAATAAATACTGGGTTATCAGTACAAGAAGTTAATTCACCGTCTTCGCCAACGCGCTCTTTTTGTAACAAGTTACCGGCACGTTTCAACCATTCGATATCGTCTTTGTTCTCTTCAAATGCAGCATCGTTGTAGATCAACGTTAGCTTTTCACAAGTCAATAATGGGCTCAAGATTTTCTCAATGTTACGTTGCACTTTCGTGATGTTTCTCAAACGGATTTCATTGTTTGAAATCTTACGCTTATCCACTGACGTTAACCCTTGCTCATCCAATTCATATTTAGTCTTCAACTCATCTGCCTTCTCTATAACGCTAACCAATTCCTGCGCACCTGTTTCCATTTCTGGCTTCACTAAAGGAGGAAGTTTAGCCGCTTGCTTCATACGCTTCTTTGAAGAATTGTTATACGCATTTGTAGAATCATAAACGGCCATTTCGGCTTGGTAAGCCGCTTTTGCTGCCTCAGCTGAAGGACGAATACTGTCCGCATATGCGATAAAATCCAGAACAGAATCTGCCTTAAGTTCAATATTGTAATTTTCAACGTTAAACGTGTTGAAGTTAAATTCCAGTGAAACGAGAACGGAGTTGTATACCTCAAACAAGCGATCTACGTCTTTTGTCTTGTTGAACTCCTTGACATTCGCTTGGAAATAACGGTCAGTATGCGCCACAGACATGGTATCTCCAAGAAGTGACTTAGCCTCTTCAAACATCACCACAGCTTTCGAAACACTGTCGGCATTTTTTCTATAGTAATTGTAGAAATGATATGCCTTCGAAGACATTGCATTTGATTTTTCTTCTGGGAAATGCACTGCGAACGTATCGTACAAACCTAAAAGCTCCTGGATAAGAGCATTCTTTGACGCATCGTCACCGGCCTCTTTAATCTTCGCTTCGATGATGTTGTCCCCGTACGTGTATATGCGGATATTGGCAGATGGACACGTTTCGTACAGTGCTTTCCAAGCATCATAAGCTTCTGTATAATCCTTACTCTGGTAGTAAGAACCCATGATGTTATAATTCTGAAAACAAGAAACAGAATCGGCTATGGAATTACCCCATTTCGATTCTTGCGCTTGGGTTGTCAAGCTGATCAATAAAATTCCTAGTACAAAAAGGATTCGTTTCATTACTATCGCGTTTTTTATCTGTATCTAAATTTTTGGAACCATTTGTCATTGAGTGTTATCCCAAAGTTCAAATTCCAATAATCTTCTTTTAAATCGGACTCTACACCACTCCAGCGAGTGCCTCTTCCTATATTAATATTCAAAAAGCTTGCCTTTTGTTCACCGGGAGCTAAACTTCTGTAG
>Ga0257126_1001217_pt1 | contig 18759 bp, 19 predicted proteins | sample SI060_120mmetaG_FD_190151 | JGI IMG/M metagenome (GOLD analysis project Ga0257126, IMG submission 190151) | Marine microbial communities from Saanich Inlet, British Columbia, Canada - SI060_120m | ecosystem: Environmental > Aquatic > Marine > Inlet | place: Canada: British Columbia | collected... | reverse complement strand
AACATCTGGTGGTCCAACAACATCTGGTGGTCCAACAACATCTGGTGGTCCAACAACATCTGGTGGTCCAACAACATCTGGTGGTCCAACGACATCTGGTGGTCCAACAACATCTGGTGGTCCAACGACATCTGGTGGTCCAACGACATCTGGTAGTCCAACAACATCTGGTAGTCCAACGACATCTGGTAGTCCAACGACATCTGGTGATCCAACTACAACAGTCGTTGAAGACATAGGATGTAATTCGATTAGTGATCAAGCAATATGCTCTAATAATTCAAAGTGTATTTGGACAGGGATATCATGCATAGATAGTTCAAATTCAAATTCAGAATATTGTTCTTCATTTGTAGGAGTAGATTGTAATAGTAATAAATCATGTTCATGGGATGGAAATAATTGTATTGCAAAGGATGATAGTAAAGAAGAAAGTATTGTTACAACAACAGTAATTAATGAAATGCCGACTTCTCTTGTTAATACTTCTATTGACGATTCATTAAATAAAGATAGTTTATTTCAAAATTATTTTAAAGGTGGGTTTTGTAAATATCAACAAGAGCTTGGATATTATGTAGGTTGTTCAGATCACATATATGATAAATCTTTTATTAATTTGGATAGAGAATTAGATTCTGTAAATCCAAATTATTCTATTTTATCTTCATAATTTTATTTTTTTTGTTTTATTATAATAATGAATTGTAAAAAAATTAATATAATATTTTTACTAAGTTTTTTAGTATTTTTTATGTTGGGATTAATAGTAACATCTAGAAATAAAGTAAAAGAGAATTTTCAATATATGAATACATGTTCAACAATAAATCAACAAGCTCAATGTTCAAGTAATACAAGTTGTATATGGAAAGGAACATATTGTGAACCAAAAAAAAAAACACAACAAGGTGGAGTATGTAATGCACATTTTACTTCTCAAATGTGCAATAGTGATTCAAATTGTTCTTGGAATTATAATTCAAATCCTCAAAAATGTGATCAAACTAATTCAAATAGTCAACCTAACCAAGATAGTCAAACTACACAGACACCAAATAATTCTTCAAATAATGTACCAGTAGGGTCAATTGGTTCTTCAAAAGATTTATCAAAAGATAATGATTTCTATATTAAGGATAAAGATAATGATAAAACAATTATGGAGATTGATAATGTAGAAGATTATTATTTAGAAAATGATCCAGTAACAAAAGGCAAAAAATTTAAATTATTAAAGTTTCTAAACAATAGTCAATTAAGAATATATAGAGAAAATGCAGATTCTGAAAAGGATTTTACATATGGATTTTACTTTAAAACATTTGAAACCCAACTACCTACAATATTTGAAAGTTTTATGACATTAACAAATAACGATAATAGTTTTAATTTAAGTTCAAATTTAGATTTAAAAGATAACAAAATAATATTTAATTTTTCAACTAATGATGTTTCGAATACAATTCAACTATCATTTAATAATCCAAAAATATTAAATTATATAATTATTCAAATAGAAAATAATATAAAAAATAATGTGCCTACAATTACGTTTAATTTAAATAATCAAACTACTAAATTTAAATTTTTAACAAATAAGAAATTAAAAATACATAACATTTCTTTTAAAAATTATGAAGGATATCTTGGAAAAGTATTAATTTATAATAGTATCATTGATAAAAATGTATTATGTCAAAAATTTAATTGTAACTTAAGTTGTTTTAGACCAGACGGATCCAAAACATATGGCGGAGATGTAAATAAGTGTATTAAAGATTGTATGAAATCATGCAATGATATCTCAAAATGTCAGAAAATATGTGTAGATTGTGAAATTGAAGAGGAAGAATGGGATATTAAAACTAAACTTAAAATGTGTCCTTGGTTAAAAGATATAAAAAACATAGAAAAGTCAGTTCCAAATCCACCAAAAATTAGAGGTTTTCCTGGAGATGGCAAAATATTAATAGAATGGAAGAAACCTTATAATGGTAAAAGTATAATAAATAATTATATAATTATGGTGTATGAAACATTCAATAAAAAAAGTGGTATTCAAATAAATATTTCAAGTAACCCGACTTGTGTATTATGTGAACATGAGATTAAAAATTTAAAAAATCAAGTTTATTATGATATTATTGTTAAAGCTGTAAATAATATTGGTATAGGTCCATCATCTAATATTTTAACAATTGCACCAAATGGTGAAAAACTTAAGAACGATTTAAATAATATTTTCTATGAACTAGACGATGATTTAGATAATTCTATAAGTCAAGAAGATATTGATGTAGGATGTGAAAATAAAGGATTTCATAATTCTCAAAATCATATGTTAGATGATAATGTTCCAATTTTAGATAATTATATAAGAAGTAAGAAATAATTTAAAATTTTTGAAAATCAATAGTTTCTAAAAATACGTGTGAAAATGTGTCCCAAACAGTTTTAATAAATATAATTTCAATATTTTTGTCAATATCAGGTTTACTTTTTTTAATTACATTAAAATCATCTTTATTTTCATATGGAAGTAGGATTTTCTTAACTCCAGCTTTTTTTCCACCTTCAATTTTTAGATCTATACCACCAACTGCTAATACTTCACCATTAAGGTTTATTTCACCTGTAATAGCAATTTCATTTCTTATTTTTATATTTGATAATAAAGATAATATTGTCAATGTTATAGCTGTTCCTGCAGATGGGCCATCTTTTGGAGTAGCTGCTTCTGGACAATGAATATGTATACCAAAACAATTTTTTTTCAAAATTTTATAAATACTGTTCCTTTTATCTTCTGGTAAAAGGTTCCACGCAATTGTCTTAGCACATTGTATACTTTCTTTCATTACATTTCCTTGTTGTCCTGTAATAACTAATGCTAATTTTGTTTCGTGAAAAGTTTTATATGCTTCTATTACTGTAAGTCCTCCAGTTCCATTTGTAGTAGCATATAAACCATTGATAAGACCAACCTTGCAAATATCATTAATTTTTTTATGTATAACTTTAGGTTTCTTTTCTAAAATTTCATCAACGATTGTTGTATTAAGTATTATTTTATTATTTTTGTATATATTTTCATTTTTTAATAAATTTAAATAATTGGTATCATCTAATAGATTAAGATTAATTTGTCTTATTATTTCAAATATTTTTTCCTTTAATTTACGGACACCACCTTCAACTGTATAATTTTCTATTATATGTCTAATAATTTCATCATTAAATATTATTAAGTCTTTAATTCCAACAGTTTTTAATAATTTTGGAATTAAATAGTTTTTCATAATAATAATTTTTTCATTTGTTGACATATAATTAAATTTAATTCTATGTATTCTATCTGCCAAGATTTTATCTATTTTATTATAATCATTATATGAAAATATGAATAATACTTTTGATAAATCAAAATCGATTCCTGAAAAGTATTTATCATTAAATTGTTCATTTTGTGTTGAATCTGTTAAATGTGTTAATATTCCTATAAGTTCTTTTCCATTTTCTGTATTACTTATTTTATCTAATTCATCAATATAAATAATTGGATTCATACATTTTGATTCAATTAATATATCAACAATTTTTCCATGTGTAGACCCTAAGTATGTATAATTATGTCCTTCAAAAGTTGAACCATTTGTTGAACCACCTAAAGCTATAAATGAAAATGGTCTTGATTTATCATTATTATCTTTTAGACAATTTGCAATACCTTCTTTAGCAATTGTTGTTTTTCCAGTTCCTGGAGGACCTTCAAATCCTAAACAATATCCTGTATTTTCTCCATTTATCCACTGAGAGATAATTCTTTTTATTTCCACTTTTGCTTCATCTTGTCCATAAATAGAGTCATCTAATATGTCTGAAGATTGTTTTAGATAATTGGAAACAGTATTATTGTATAAATTAAATTCTTTAATTACAATATTAATTGGATTAGAATCATTATTTTTAAATTGTTCATCAATCAAATGAATATATTTAGATTGTGTAATTTTATCACAATTGAGTAATGTAGAACAAATTTTATCTATATATTCATTTTTATTTTTTGGTTTCTTGGTTTTTTCTAGATTGATATTATCTTCGAGTATTTTTAATATTTCATCCAAATTATTTTTTTTTTTCTTCATTAGATTTGTTTTAATTAAATCTATATCTGTATCATTAAAATTAATAGATGATGAAATATATTTATTGCATAGTATAACTTCATCATAGTAAATCTTATTTCTTTTAATAATGTCTTTAATATAGTTTAATTTAAATGGTTGTATATTTATATTTTTAATAATTTTTTTCATATTAAAAATATAATTTATTAGAAATTTATCATAATAATTCAAAATTTCTTCTTTTTGATAAACACCAAATGGTATTTTAAGTAAATTATCTAAATATTGGATTGCCTTTGAACTATTATCATTTGATTTATTTGAGATTTCTTTTAATTTATCATATGCCTTTTGTTTCACACTATTATTAGCTTTAATTAAGTATATTCTTTTTTCATAAGATACTTCTTCAATTGTAAAACTTTCCAATTGTTTTATATTATTTGTGAATTTTTTATTAATAACTTTGAATTCTTTTTGTAATGACCAGTGGATATTTGAAAAAATAAAATTTCCATCTGCACTCGGTTTTAATAAATATGATTCATTGCAAATCATGTCGTATAGCAAATATGACATATTTTGTATTTCATGATCTTCGTCAAAAAGTAAAAACATTGATATAAAGTTAATTTGATCATTAATATCTTTATTAAGAAATTCTTTAATTAATACAGATAGTGATTTATTTTTATAGTTAATAATGTTAAAATAGTCATTTTTTATTTTATTTAATATATCATCTATACTCAAAATTATAAAATTCTTTAGTGACAATTGTTTTAAATAAGAATCCTTAAAACTTTTATTTATATTTATATTATCTAGTTCTTTATCTAATAAATTTTTTTTTTTTTTAAATAAGATGTGATTTCTAAATATATTTAGTTGATCAATATTAAAGTATCCATTCAATATTAGTATATTGTTTTTATTATTGCATCTTATATATATTCGACATCCATTTAGCGACTCAACAAATGATAGTTTTTTTTTTAAATTTTTTGTGAATAAGAATTCATTCAGAGTAGTTATATTTTTTAAATCATAATTTAAATGAAAGTTTTTATCATTATTTTTATATACTATTAAATTTTTTTTTGTTTTGTTTTTTTTTAATATATTGTTATATTGGATTTCAATTTCTGTTATATTAAATGCATTATTAATAAAATCAATTAAATCATTATTGGCTATTTTTTCATTTAATAGTATAAGTAAATTTGATAAATTATTTATTCCACATTGTTTTGCAATATTAATTAATTGTTTTTTTATAGAAATTAATTTTCGATTTTCATTTATAATATTTGTAAAAGTTACTTTTGTGTTTATAATATTAAATTTATTAGTTAATTCCTCTAAAGTTGATAGATTATTTGTATAAACGTATTGTGTAATAATATCATTGTTGTAATTATTTACTATAATATTTGATAGAGTATATAATATGTTTTTTATCAAAATATATTTTTTTACAAATGTATTTTTTAGATGAAATAAAAATTTGATTCTATATTGAATAAAAATGATATTTTGTAATTTATTCATTATAATTATAAAATATTAATTAATTACGTAGATTTAAATAAAATTGATTTTTATTTAAATTTATAGATTATTTATAGTTATTTAAATAATGCCTAAGAATACTGCAGGAGGAAAAAAACATAAAAAAGCAAAAAATTATGTAAAAGTTGAACAGTTAGTTGAAGGTGATAATGAATTTCAATTTTACGCGAAAGTTAATAAAAAATTAGGAGGTGGTAGATTTAGTGTAGATATATTTATACCTGAAAAAAAAGAAAAAGTAAAGGTTGATAATTTAGTTAAAGAAATAATTGTAAGACATGAAGAGGTAAGGCAAAACCAGTTAGCATTAGTTAGAGGTAGTATAAGAAAAAGGTCTAGAATTGATGTTGGTAATGTAGTATTAGTTAGTTTACGTGAATTTGAAGTTAAGAAAGTTGATATAATTTATGCTTATAAAAATGATGATGTAAATACTTTGCGTAGACAAAACAAATTACCAGAGTGTAGAATATTTGATAATGATGTGGATACTGATGTTAATTTTGCAATTGGTGAAGAAGAAATAGAAATTAATTATAATCTAGTTAATAGTAATTATACATGTAATTATGATTTAATTCCAGATAATGAAATCGAAAATATATAAATAATATTAAAATATTACAAATTATTTAACTTCATATGGATTGCCATATTTTTTCATAATTTGACTACAAATCATAATATCTTTAAAAGACTTAGGTGGATTTTCTCTAATAAATTTAAATATCTTATCCTTTTTTTCTAATTCTTTTTTTTTTTTTTTTTTTTTTTTTTTTTTTTTTTTTTTTTTTTTTTATTTTTTTTTTCATTTTTCATTTCTTTTTTTTTCATTCTTTTTTTTTTTTTTTTTTATTATTTTCTTTTTCTTTGTGTTCTTTTAACATTTTATTCCAATTTTCAATAATTTTTTGTTGTGTTTCATTATCTAATCCACTTAAAAATCCAAACATTTATGATAATTAATAATATTTTATTTTTAAAAAAGATTTAATTAATATTTAATAAATTGTCATTTATTAAAGTTTTTTTTATAAAATTGAAGTATGTTTGATTATAACCAACTAATTTAGTATTTAAAAAATCTTCAATTGCTTTTGTTGAAAAATTTCGTGACGGATCATTAGCTAAGAATGTTTTTTTAAATTCTGTGTTTATCTCATTGTATTTTTCTATTAATTTATCAGTTTTTTTAAGTATTTTACTATAACAATACTTAAATTCTTGCTTTCCTTGTATCACCATAAAAAAATTTTTACGGATTTTATTTTTCATAAAACTTTCTAGTTTTTTAATGTTGTCCCATTCTTTTTCTTTTTTTTTTATAAGTTTTATTAATTTAGAATTTTCATCAAAATTTTTACATCTGCTATTTGATGTAATGTTATTTGATGTAATGTTATTTGATGTATTGTTATTTGATGTATTGTTATTTGATGTATTGTTATTTGATGTATTGTTATTTGAACCACCCTTTTGTTTATAGATTCTTTTTTTAGATTTTTTAAATCTTTTAAATCTTTTAAATCTTTTTGATTTTTTATAAGTTTTTTTTAACATACCATAGTTCAAGAAAATAATATTAAACTTTATTTAAAGATTTATGGTTTATAATTAATTATAAATTATGGGAATTCCCCTTTATTTTAAGAGTATATATGATGATTATCCTGAGATTATTATTAATGATATAGATGGGTTGAGTAGTTTATTTTTAGATTTAAATTGTGCAATCCATCCTTGTTGTCGGAATATTTTAGTAAATTATAATTCACAGCAAATAACAAGATCAAATTTGGAAAAGAAAATGATTAATGAAATAATTAATTATATTGAATTTATTTTAACTAAAGTTAATCCTAAACTTTTGTATGTGGCAATTGATGGAGTTGCACCACTGGCTAAAATGAATCAACAAAGACTTAGAAGATATAAAAGTATTTTTGAAAAAAAACAAATTAATGATATTAAGAAAGAATTGAATATTTCATTAGAAAGTAATACATGGGATACAAATGCAATTTCTCCTGGGACAGAGTTTATGGACAAATTAATTACTCATCTTAATACATTTTTTAAAGAGCTAAAAGATAAAAATAAGAATATAGACATTGTGTTTAGCAGTTCTTATATAAATGGTGAAGGAGAACATAAAATTTTAGATTATATTAGAACAAATGAAATTCATGGAAATATTATTATTTATGGATTAGATGCAGATTTGATCATGTTAGCAATGGCAAGTCATAAAAATAATGTATATTTACTAAGAGAAGCTATAGAATTTGGTAAGAAAATAGATAATAAATTATTGTATTTTGACATTAATTTATTTAAAAATAGATTAATTACAAGTTTAAAAGAGAAGCTAAATGAAATAGATAGTGGTTTCTATATAAATGATGGTGATTGTTTTAAAATGATAGATGATTATATATTTATGTGTTTCTTATTGGGTAATGATTTTTTACCACATAATTTGGCTATAGATTTGAGGTATGATGGTCATGATATATTACTTGATGCATATTTGAATAATTATTCAATAAACAAAGGATTTTTAGTGGATACACAAAGAATGAGAATAAACAGTAGATTGTTGTATTCTTTGTTAACTATATTACATACTAAAGAAGATAAACAATTAATTAAGATTCAAAAAAGAAGAAATCGATTTAGAGTTAATACTAATATGTGTGAAAATGAATTTGAAAGGAGGATGATGTTAATTAAAAATGAACCAATTATAAATAACTATGAAGAAAGAAAAATAAATTTTAGTAATAAGTATTGGAGGACAAAATATTACAAACAGTGTTTTGATATAGAAGATGTTGAAGAAATAGATGAAGTATGTTATAATTATTTTGAAGGACTAAAATGGACATTTTTCTATTATTTCAAGGGCTGCATTTCTTATGAATGGAAATATAATTATGTTCATCCACCAACATTATATGACCTAAAAAATTATTTAGTTAATAATGATATAAATAAAATAAAGATTAATAAGGGAAAGGTTAATCATCCTATAGTTCAGTTATTGTCTATATTGCCCCAAGAAAGTAAAGATTTAGTTCCAACAGAATATAGAAAATTGATGAATAAAAATTCTGAAATAGGAGTATATTATCCTAGAACATATAAGCTAGATAAATTTTTAAAAAGGTATGATTGGATGTGTGTTCCAATTTTACCAAATTTAGATATAAATATTGTCAATAAAAGTTTTAGGAAAATCAATATGAATTCTGAAATAAAGAAAAGATTTAATAATAATACTATATTAAGTTATTAGAGTTTAGATTTTTTACCAATTTTGTCCCAAAAAGATGGATCAACATTATCTAAAGAATTAAATTCTCCTGAGTTTTTGACAAGTTCTCCACCATCTAGATTAATAATATTACCAGTCATCCAATTGCAGTAATCACTTGTAACGTAAGTTGCTAAATTTGCTAATTCTTCGGGTTGTCCCAATCTACTTGTCGGAAGAGTTTTTTTAACATTTCTCTGTAAATTTCCTAAAGGATCTAATCGTGAAAATGCTCCTTCAGTATAAATTGGACCTGGAGCAATAGCATTAAATCTTATTCCATATTTACCCCATTCTGAAGCGAGTGATTTAGTCAAATTATTAACAGCAGCTTTAGATATAGATGAAGGAACAACATATCCTGAACCAGTATCTGCATAGGTAGTTGTTATATTGAGAAAATTACCACCATTTTTGTTTTTAATCATAGTGTCTCCAAATATTTTTGTAATATTAAGTGATCCTTTTAATACAATATCAATTATTTTATTGAAAGCATTAATAGAAAGATTTTCTGTAGGGCATAAAAAATTACCAGCAGAATTGTTAATAACAATATTAGGATTAATATTATTATTATTGCAATATTCAGATAATTCTCTAACGTTATCAATATTAGTTATATCACATTGTTTTGTATACACAGTATTATTTGTTATTTTTTCTATATCATCTTTAGCTTGATTTAAGTTGTTAACATTTCTACTGCAGATTATAACTTTACCACCTAATTCAGAATACTTTTGAGCCATGGCTTTACCTAATCCAGTTCCACCACCAGTAATTAATATTACATTATTTTTATAAATGTAATTTTTAAATGGAGTGTCTATTAAAGGTTTAAAAAAATTCATATAATAGTAAAAAACTACAATATAGGTTTAAATAGTTTTATATTTATTTTTTTTAATTAATACAGTTATAAATTTATATAAATGGTATATTATAATAAAAGCACCCAACCACATGACTGCATTTAGTATATTTTTATCAACTTTTTCTTTATAATATCCTACATATACTAGTAATGGACCAACTATTAAAAAGTGAAGAACATAAACTAAGTCGTGATAATCTAACATTTATTATAAGCAAATATTTTTAAATCTAATAATATTATATAAATGACTTGTTTAAATTATTGTGTATTGGGTTCTGCATTTTTAGGATCAAGTATTTTAACTATGATGTCAAGTAAATATTCAAAAAATTTTGTTAATTTTAGGAAATTGCTTAATAAAAGTCAATTAGACATATATAATGTTATTTCTAAAGAAAGAATGTCAATATATATTAAAGGTTTAATTCTTGGTATTTTATTAGCAGTTTTAATAACATTTAATTCATCCTTAAAAGGAACTAATAAATTATGTGTATTCGTAGTTATTGCGTTGGGTGTAAACTATCTATTTTATTCATTACACCCTAAATCATCATATATGTTATTACACTTAACATCACAACAACAAAATGAAGCATGGTTAAATATTTATAAAGAAATGAAATTAAGATGTAAGTTAGGTTTATTATTGGGAGTTGCTGGGTATATATTATTGGGTAATGGATTATGCAAATAAGTTTTTTTTTTTAAATTTTTTTATATTTACAAATTATTATGGGAAATACTAATATAAAGTCAAGCGATTCTGTTTCTAATTTGAAAAAAATTTATGGTTCAAATGATGAACAATTAAGTCTTATAAGGAAAAAATTTTATTCACAAAGAAGATTAGAATATTTAGATGGTGAACGCAACATACTTAATTCTTTATTTAAATCTCAAAATATATTAAAAGATAGTGACCGTATACCTAGATTAAATCTTTTAAAGGTAGAAAATTTTCTTAATCAAATTAAAAATGATATTAATGAATTTGAATTAAAAAATATTAAAAGTAGTTATGAGAATAGAGTATTTGATAATGTTAGTAATATAGAAAATATAGATTATTATAAAGTCTATGGTTATAAAAAAAACCAAAAAATAGATATTAATGATTTAAAACAAAAATTTAAGACTTATGCTATGCAAACACATCCTGATAGGAATAATGGAAATAGTAAAAATTTTAAATTAATAAAAATGGGGTATGAAAAGATTATGGAAGATATTGAAACAAAGAAGGAAGAAAAACAATTTAATATGCTTAAAAATAATTCGGTTGATTTTTTGCAAAATCAAAAGAGAAATCAAAATACTAAATTTAATAAAGATAATTTTGACTTGAATAATTTTAATACAGTTTATAGTGAAAATAAAATTGAAGATGTAAATGATAGTGGTTATAGTGATTGGATAAAAAACAATTCATATGATAGTGAAGATATTCCTAAAAACAATAAATTAAGTGGTAATATGGGACAATTTAATAGAATTTTTGATTCAACCGTAACAGTAAATAATGGATCTGTTCAAAAGTATCAGGACCCTAAAACACTATTTATGAATAATTATAATAATTGTTCAGAGCTTGGGGTTGATAAAGTTGATAACTATACAGGAGAAACTAAATCAATCAAATTTACAGATTATAAAGAAGCACATACAACTTCAAAATTAATTGATACTAATACTAAATATAAACAATATAGAAATATTTCAGAATTAGAAAGTGCAAGAAGTAATATAAAGGATTTTACAGAAGAAGAATTAAACTATTATAAACAAAAACAAGAAGAAGATGAATTAAGAGATAATAAAAGAATTGAAAATCAAAGTAATATTGATAATTTACACTTTCAAAATTATGAAAGGTTGAATAAAATTATGCTTAATAATTAGTTGATTATAATCAACTCCAAAGATTAGTCTATTTTTATATAAAATTTTCTATTAATTATTTATGTCAAATAAATTGAATATTGACTTGTTAAATCGAGATTCATTAGTAAATTTAGGTATAAAACTAAAAATTTATGGTTATACAAATAGCTTTAATAGTCCTTACTTAAAAAAAGATGAATTAAAATCTAGAGTTTTAAAATTTTTTAAAGATCATAAGAAAAAGATGAGAAGTAAATCATTATCTAGTAATAGTAATGTATCAAATAATAGTATGAGTAGAAGTCAGTCATTGCCAAATTTAAACATATTTTCAAGTAATAATTCAAGTAATAATTCAAATAATAATTCAAGTAATAATTCAAGTAATAATTCAAGTAATAATTCAAGTAATGATATTTTTAATGTAGGCTGTGTATTTCCAAAAGTAAATAAATTAGTTGCTATTGGAGATATTCATGGTGATTTGTCTGTTGCAATAAAATCATTAAAACTAGCTGGTGTTATATCAATGAATTTAGATGATAATTTAAAAGATATAAGCAAGATTAATTGGACAGGTGGTAATACATATGTAGTTCAATTAGGTGATCAAATAGATAGAGTTAGACCTGAAACATATTTTAATAATCTATGCGTAGAAGAAAATAATATAGTTGAAGATGAAGGATCAGATTTAAAAATAATATATTTATTTGAAAGATTACATACACAAGCTTTAAAAAATGGAGGAGCATTGATCAGTATATTAGGTAATCATGAATTAATGAATGTAGATAAAGATTTTAGATATGTTAGTCCCAAAGAATTTAGGGAGTTTGGTAATTATTTCAAAGGAGACCTTGAATTTAATTCTAATTTGCCCTATGGTTATAAGGAAAGATTAGCCGCATTTAAGCCAGGTGGAATATTATCTAAACGATTAGCACTAACCCGTTTTTCAATTGTTCAAGTCGGAAGTTGGATATTTGTTCATGGAGGTCTAACCCCACAGTGTGCAAATGATTATTCATTGGATGATATTAATTATCATGTTCGTAAGTGGTTATATGGAGATGAATCATATGGAACTATGCAACATATTAATAAATTATATCATAATGATGATGATGAATATTCACCTTTTTGGAGTAGAACATTTAGTGATATGGAGGAATGGTCAGACGATCGTTGTTTAAATGAATTTAAGAAAACTTTACATTATGTAAATATTAAAAATAGTAGACAAAATAATAATATAATTAAAGGTATGGTTATGGGACATTCTCCTCAATTTATGTATAATAAAAGTATAAATTCATCTGCAAACAATAGATTATGGAGAGTTGATGTAGGTGCATCTAGAGCATTTGGGGAGATAGATGATAATAATAGATTAGTTCAAGTATTGGTAATTAATAATGATAATGATTTTTCTATTTTAAGAGAGAAAAGAAATTAAATTAAATTAACTAAGTTATATTTTGTTATTTATTAAACATTGCAAGTTTTTGAGAAAAGGACAATTTTGAAGGAGATATTGGTAAGGTATTAAATGGTTTTGTTACTAATGAAGATGAGTTAGGAGGCGGTGTGGGCAAATCATTTAATGAATTTGTTCTTTGACTATTTGATGGTAGGATATTAGGTGTTGGAGTATTATATGGGTCACTTATTGTAGGTGTTGGTGGTAGTGGAGTTTGTGGTAAAGGACTATTTTTATTAATATTATTGTATTTTCCATTAAATATATTTTGGACTTGTTTAGCTTGATTACTATTTTTATTTTGATATCTTCTTGCTTTAAGTTGTGGTTTTCTATTTTTATTTACTCTAGAATAAAGTGCATTAGGGTTATTTTTATTAGATTTGATAGAATTTGATCTTGTCGGTGTTGGAATAGGAGACCTCTTTTTTATAGATTTTGCAGGGAGTAAATATGATGTTCGTTCTTTAATAACACGTTGTGGACTGTTGGATGTATTCCAAGCATTGTTACTATTTACAAATGGGATTGGTATTCTAATTTTAACAGTATTCTTTCTTGGTGATGTCATATGTGTTCTCTTTTGGTTTGGTTTTATAGATTTTGTGTTTTTCACTGACTTTTTACGAAATCCTAAATTAGGCAATCTTTTTCTAAATCCTTTAGTCCATTTTTTAATCTTACTATTTTTTTTTTTATATAATGGCAAAATAGAATTAGGTTTTTTCAAATTTCCATTTATATTATTTTCATCAGGCTCTGCATAAGGTGTTGCTGAGCTTGGATAATTATTTTGTTTTTGACCGGGAGGCGTAGCATAAATTGGACCATTTCTTTCTTGTTCTTCCATATTTTGTTTTATAAAACCAGATACTTTTCCCATTTCGGTCTCTATGTTTAAAGAGTTTTTATTATTTTTTGCTCTTGTATTACATGAGCTAATATTCATTAATTGTCTAAAATTAATACATTGATTTTTGTCGAATTCTTTATCTTTACATTTTGAGTTATTCAATATAGATTGTAATAATCTACATATTTCAGCTTCATTTTCTGCAAGATAATTATTGAAATCAATAGTGACTAATCTGAAAATATCTAATTGTTTATATTTTTTTATTAGTGATTTGTCATTTGCATTTGCTTTATATAATTTTTTCAATAATTCGTTGATTAATGATGGAAAATTAGTGACAATTTTTGCTAATCTTATGATTATTACATTAAAAAATATATTAAAGAACGAGTTATCTTGTCTTGATTGTCCATTTTTATAATTTTCAAAATTAGGATTTAACATATTTTCTAAAGGAATATCTAATTTAGAATTTATAAATACTTTATTATAGTCTAATAAATTATTATAAAGTTTATTATTTATTTCAAGTATATTTTTTACAAGTTTGTTATTTGATTTTTTGCTTTTAAGTCTGCAAAAAGATGATGTTGTAAATATAGTTTTTGTTTTTTTATTGATTCTGCAATGATTTTCATTTATAAAAAAAACATTAGTATTTTTTTTAGAGATATTTTTAAGTAATACTTTTATTAATTCAATAATATTAGTAAAGTGTTTATTATCATATATTGATGAATAGATTTCACATAGTTTATTATAAGTCATAAAAAAATCATTAAAACTAGTATATTCTTGATTAATTTTTATTTTAAACTCATCAAATAGTTTAATTAATTGTGTATTTCTTTTTTGTTTTGTTACTAAAAATAATATATTGTCAAAGTATATTAAAAATATTCTAATTTTATAAATTTCTTTTAATATTTCTAATTTTATTTTATCATAAAATTTTCTCTGATCTTCAATAGACATCATATTGTTATAAGATCCATTAAATATATTTTGGAATTGTTGTGTTTGGTTATTATTTGTATTATTCATTATACAATATACTAATAAATTAAATCAAATTAAATTAAATTAAATTAAATTAGATCTAATAAATTGAGTTATATTATTCTATAAAAAAATACGTATAAATAGTATGGATCGTTTACTAATTTTTTATTTTTTTATATTATTAACATTTTTAAAGAGTATTAATATTGATTATAGGTTAATAATTTTTGTAATAATTGGAGTAATTTTTTATAACTATCATTATTCTAAAAAAGAAAATATTAATGAAAAATTAAATAATTCATTAAAACCAACCAAGATTTATAAATATGGAAATTTAATAAATAAATTCGATGATTTAGATGAAAAAAATATTAGGGAAATTAAAGGTATTAAGGAAAAAATATATTCTATGAATATTCATAAAAATGATAAAATCGAAATTTACTCTTTAATAAAAAAATATTTTCATATTTATAATAATTATAGAAATTATCCATATAAAAATAATTGGATTAATGATCTTCACAGCTTTGAAGTATCTATATATAATAAAATATCTTCATTAAATATTTCTTACGAAAACATGGAATATACTATTCAGGAATTATTTAATGAAGTTGAAAATGTTATTAATATGTTAAAATCTACATTTGATAATCATCATGTTTACAATAATATAGACCATCCAATTGGGTATGATAAAAATAAACTAAAATCTCATATATTTTAAATTAATTTATTTTATAATTATATATGATTAGACGATCTGGAAAAAAAAAAGTAAAATTTAATAGAAGATATCGGAGTATTGGACGCACTAAAAAAAAAAGAATACTAAGAAGTAATAGCCGAAATAAAAATAGAAGGAGACAAAGAACTAAAAGAAGGAGACAAAGAACTAAAAGAAGGAGACAAAGAAACAGAAGACAACAAGGAGGATTTACTACAAGTGTATCAGCTGATGCAACAACAAGTGTATCAGCAGATACAACAACTGATTTAACAACAAGTGTAGCAACAAGTGAACCTCAAGCTGTTGCACAAGATTGTAATTTGAGAAATGATTCTAATATGTTTCAATCAACATTTGATAATGTAGCTAATAGTGTTTTACCAAAAATAGATAATTATTTATTGGTAAACAATGATGTTTATGTAGCCCAATAAATAATTTTAAATGAAAATAAAATTGATTTTACAAAAAGATTTAGAATAAGATTAATCTTATAAAAATGGATCAATATTCATCAATCATTCATATGCTCGATGAATTTAAAGACGGTAATAATTATGTTTTTTCAAAAAAAGAGTTTGAAAGAATTTTGAAAAATAGTAAAAATACTCGCGTTAAAAAACCGATGTGTAGTTATTTTATTTGGTTAAATGAAAATAGAAAAAATATTGAAAAAGAACATTTTTCAGATTTTTATAATATTGAAGATTGGAGTATTGAAAATAAGAAGAATTACTATCAAGAGAAAGGTCTTAAAACAGATAAAGTTATAAAAATAGGTAGACCACGTATTGCATCATTGATTACTTCTAAAGCAGGTATACTTTGGAAAGAGTTAGACGATGATGAAAAGAAGAAATATGAAGAACTTTCAAAGAAACAAAAACCAAAAGAAATTATCAATATTGAAACCGAACCAAAACAAAAAAGAAAGCGTGGAAGACCCCGCAAGAACAAAGAATCAACAAACGTTTCTGATGCAATTATTGAACATTGTAATACTGAAAATAATGTTGACGATGAAGAAATTAAAGTTGAAGAAATTGTTTTTAATGATAAGAAATACTGGCTAGATATTAATACATTTGATATCTATGATCCCGTTAGTGAAGAGATTGTTGGAAAGAAAAATGGGAAAAATATTTATATTAATTAGTCTAGAATAAAATGTATAATTAATTATATGGATAAGTTAATAAATTTTTTATTATTAATAATTTGTGTTGTTATTATTTCTACACTATTATTTAATAAAGAAAACATTGAACGATTTGGTTTTACAGATAATGATAAAGCAGACTATAATGATTATACTATAAAGCAAAGAAGACATTATGATTTATTTACAGAAGATTATAATATGGTATTAAATTCACCTAGATTAAATAATCCTTTAAGAGATGTAAAAGAATTAATGAACTATGATTGTAAGGCAGATAATATATATGAATTTACTAGAGTAAAGGATAATAAGAATTATACTAATTTATTAGATTTTTGGTAATTTTTTGTTTGTATATATTAATGTATTCGAATTATATTTTATATTTTTTAGTGTTAGTAATATTATTTTTACTAATTATTAATAAACTAAATTTTGCTAATAAAAAAGAAAATTTTAATACTGGTGTAAATGGAAACATAGTAATATTAAATAAACTTATAAGAAATATTAATAATGGTATAGATGAACCCGACAAATCGGACTTATTAAATAAATTAATTACATTAGACACTATTGATATTTAATCAAATTAAAATATTTAATTATTTAAATGAGAGGATATTTATTTGTTTTTTTATTAATTATTCTACTTTTAACTTTTATAAATAAAAATGAACATTTTACATATAGATTAATTAATTTAGCTATAAGTAATAGTGGTGAAATTATTGTAGGTGAAACCCAATCATCTATTAAAAATAATATTGATTGTTCTGATATAACAACTCAAAATAGTTGCGATTCTCACACTAATGTTTGCAACTGGGTTTCACAGGACTTAGATTCTTATAGTTGTATTTCAAAATGTTATAGTGATGAATTAAAAAATAATCAGTCTTTATGTATTGCTAATCCAAATTGTGAATTTGATGCTCAAAATAATAAATGTGAAATAAAAAGTATTCAAACTAAACAAAGTAGTTCAAATGAAGATGTGTGTAGTTTATTAGAAACAATGGATAGATGTAATATAAATAGTAATTGTGTTTTTAAAGATGGATTATGTAAATCTGTTGATTCTATCAAAGAAACTGATAATGCTAATACAACTCCAGCTTCGTTTAATTGTAATATGTTTTCAGTTCAATCTGATTGTGATAGTTATCAAGATAAATGTGAATGGAATGGATCAATATGTGAAACTAAAAATACATCTGCTCAAGGCCAAAACCAAGGTCAAGCTCAAGCTCAAAGCCAAGATTCACAATGCAACCAATTTATGTCTATGCCTGCTTGTAATGCTTATGGGAATGGTTGTGCATGGGATAATAATGCTTACAAATGTATTTTTGTTCAATCCCATGGTGGAAACCAACAGCATAATTACCAAGGAAGCCAACAGCATAATTACCAAGGAAACCAACAGCATAATTACCAAGGAAGCCAACAGCATAATTACCAAGGAAACCAACAGCATAATTACCAAGGAAGCCAACAGCATAATTACCAAGGAAACCAACCGCATAGTGTCCAAGGAAACCAACCGCATAGTGTCCAAGGAAACCAGTAGCATAGTAGCATAGTAGCATAGTGTCCAAGGAAACCAGTAGCATAGTAGCATAGTAGCATAGTGTCCAAGGAAATCACGATGTCAATTGTAGTGGAATATCACAAGGTTATTGTAACAATACTTATAATCCTGGATGTAGTTGGAATAGTAACCAATATAAAT
>Ga0257126_1001211_pt1 | contig 18843 bp, 14 predicted proteins | sample SI060_120mmetaG_FD_190151 | JGI IMG/M metagenome (GOLD analysis project Ga0257126, IMG submission 190151) | Marine microbial communities from Saanich Inlet, British Columbia, Canada - SI060_120m | ecosystem: Environmental > Aquatic > Marine > Inlet | place: Canada: British Columbia | collected... | reverse complement strand
CACGCGCATAACTAATGGTTGCGCCTTGTGCGCCAATATTTTTAGCCGCCGCTAATACGTCTTCGGCTAACTCTTTCTGCAAGACACAGGTAATCAAAAATGCATCCGATAAATAAGTAATGCTTCGTTCGTTCATAGCAACGCCTCCGGTACGGTATGCTTTTCAGACGACTTCGTTCGATTTAAATATTGAATGCCCAATCCCATCGTGAGCACCGCCAAGATCGGGCAAATACTGGCCAGGGATAAAATGCCAAAGCCTTCAACCGCGGAGACGGCCGAGCCCAGCCCTAAGCCCATGGCCAAGACCAACGGCACAGTTACCGGACCCGTCGTAACGCCAGCACTGTCCCAGGCCACATTGACGAACTCTTCGGTTGAAAATATGGTTAGGAAGACGCCTAGTAAATACAGCGGGATCAAGACCGTCATCAGGTCAAAGCCAATCACCAATTTTGCAATGCCCAAGGCGATTCCGACGGCAACACCGGTTGCGACGCTGTACATCAGCATTGATTTCTTGAAGGCACCATTGGTTAAATTCTGCACCGTTAAGCCGAGCGCATTGAGCGCGGGCTCAGCCAGGGTCGCACCAAACCCCATGAGAAACGCAAAAACAATCACAATACAAATGCCAACAAGTTCAGGGTAAATCGGTGAGAACTGGCTAATCGGGAGTTCCATAAAAGCCGCGGGTAGGACACTGCCCGTCTGCGAACCAATCGCGCCCAGGCCGTACGTCAAGCCCACGTTAAAGATGCACATGCCGACAATGCTGAGGGTGAGTCCATAAAACGTCACCATTCGATTGGGTAGCTTAGACCGCAACACAATGAACAAGACGAACATTAAGAACAACACCAGCGGTAAGATGGCCCGAACCCCAGTGACGATCTCAATCAAAGGCGTTTGATCCCACACTGTGGGGACCACAGCGACCGCATCCGAGGCCAATTGCGCAGCCTCACGAATCTCATCAGGCGTGACGGTCAGAGACATGAAAATCGCGAGGATCAGTACCGCTAAAATTGGAAATAAGGAGGCAAGGGTTACGACCCCAAAGCCAGAGAGCGAGGATTGCCCCTTGCCCGCTGCATTGGCGATCCCAATCCCTAAGGACAAAACCAAAGGCACCGTCACCGGCCCCGTGGTCACCGCGCCGCAATCCCACGCAAGCCCGAGGACCGAGCGCAGGTTTGGATCAAGCCAGGCGTACCCCGTTAGAATCATAACCGGCACCAATGCGCAGTAAATCATGGGTTTGAGCGACCAACCGCGAACAAAGCGAACGGTTCCGAGGATCGCCGCCAAACCAACGCCTGCACCCACCATGAGCACCAAAGGCAGGGTCCAATTATTGAGCAGTTCATAGAGATACGGCGCCGAATTGACATCAACAGAGGATCCAAAGGCCTGCAGCGCACCAATTGCGGGCTCCGCGAACGTGACGCCGACCCCCAACATCCCAATAATGATCAGCACCACGGTCATAGAGGCTTTTTTAGGCAGGTTATCACCAATGATGGTGCCGAATGGCATGAGACCTGTATTAAGGCCTTCCATGAAAATCGCCAAACCCACAATCACGGCCACCAAACCGCCCCCCAACATCAGCGCCGAATCAATGGGATGCCTCAAAATCAGAATCTGAAATAGGATCAAGTAAGCCGCAAGCGGCACCACGGCTTTGACTTGATCCATAATACGGGTGTAGCAATAAGGGCCAATCAAGGCCAATCAAGGCCAAGGATTGCTGCAATGTGATATCGAGGCGTTTGTCGACCTTGGGCGCACTCGGATCAATTTTTGGCGCAAGCACATTGTAGCTGACGGTTTTGTGATGGAAGGACACCGCATTCAGATAGTCCGAATAGCGCATATTTTGGTTCCCCTAATACGTCAAAGACAGCTGTTCTTACCAGAAGCTACTACATTTGAAACGAAATGCTAGGCTTAAATGAATAATTTCATTTAGAAATCAATCGCCTCAAAGCCTTATAACACCGAATCCCGACATCTTATCAGACCGATTGACGGACACTGAAGGTGATCAAGTCGACCCGCTCATCAACAACCCAGTCCGACACCATCGCTGAGTCGATGGCGGCGGGCTGTTTTCTCGACTCGAATCGAGCTGAACATGGTAGGCTTTGCCAAATTACGCCCTCTAATACTCAGCCCAACAAACCGACACTCAGGTCGGGCTTTGAGCCGCCAATCCAGTGGCGCCAATTAAAAAGGACCGCGCATGCAACCGATTTCATTTTTGTTACTGCTGACCGGCTTTGGGCTGACGGCGTGCGACGCGCCTAGCAAGATCCAAGACCCCATTTCCGCGCCCCCTGTTGCTGAGCAAGTGCCGACCTGGATCGGCGCCGGCGATCAGCGACGTCTGGATGAATATTATTGGATTCGGGACGATGAGCGATCCGACCCAAAGGTCTTGGCCCTGCTCGCGGCTGAGAACGCGTATGGCCAACAACTGATGGCTCACACCGAAAGACTCCAAACGACCCTCTTCCAAGAAATTACCAATCGATTACCCAAGAAGGATGCGACGGTTCCGATTGCGCTTGGAGGCTATCAATACTACCGCGTCTTCGAACCGGGGCTGGAACACCCTATCTATAAACGCTTTCAGAACGATAACCCAGACACCTCGGAAGTGGTCCTGGACGTCAATCAACTTGCCCAGAGCTTTGACTATTTTACGGTGGGCAACTGGGTCGTCAATCCGGCGCAGGACCTCATTGCGTATGCCGAAGACACCCTTAGCAGGCGGATCTACACGCTCAGAATCAAAGCCGTTGGATCTGACATCTCGCAACCAGATGTGATCACCGGCGCCGCCCCGTCGATGGCCTGGAGTCAGGATGGTCAAAGCCTGTTTTACATCAAGAAACATCCGCAGACGCTTCTCGAACATGAAGTCTATCGGCATCAACTCGGCACGGATCAAAGCCAGGATCAGTTGGTGTATCGGGAGACGGACCCAACCTTCTCACTTTGGCTGGAAGAAAGTCGGAGCAAAGCCTTCATCTTTATCAGGGCGAGCAGCACCGAAAGCACCGAGATTTTAATCATTCCTCGCAAGACCCCTCTGGCTTCGCCCTACCCGCTGCTTGCACGCACAGATCAGCATGAATACCGAGCACGGCATCTCAAGGACCATTTCTACTTATTAACCAACGATGAGGCGCCGAACTACCGGTTGATGCGTGTTGAGGCAAAGCATGCGGGCGATCAATCAGCATGGGAGCCCGTAATCACCCCTGATCCCGGAACCTTTATCGAGGACTTTGAAGTTTTTGATACCTTTATCGTGACTAAGGAAATCGAAGCCGGGATTGCCCGGCTGCGAATTTATGATCAAAGCGGTCAACCAACCCGGGATATTCCAATCCAAGATATTCCCGCAACCCTCAATCTATCTGCTAATCCGGATGCGACCTCAACGGTCATTCGATATGAGCTGAGCAGTTTGAAGACACCTGACAGCACGCTGGCTTTCAATACCGAAACGGGCGACACACAACTGCTCAAGCAGGCTCAGGTTGATGGCAGCTTTAACCCAGATCACTACACGACGGAATATCACACCTTCAGCGCCTCCGACGGCGCAGAGGTACCCATTTCCCTGGTCTATAACCACACGTTAAAACCCCAACCCAGACCAGCCTATCTGTACGCCTATGGATCGTACGGATATTCCACCGAGCCTTATTTTCGATCTTCTAGCCTGTCGTTGTTAGACCGTGGGTTCGTTTTTGCCATCATCCATGTTCGCGGTGGCCAAGAACTTGGCAGGCAATGGTACGAACAAGGCCGTCTACAGCACAAGAAAAATACCTTTACCGACTTTATTGAAGGGTCTCGATATCTAGCGTCTACCGGCTTGGCCGACCCCAATAACCTATTCGCCGCGGGCGGCTCTGCTGGCGGTCTGTTGATGGGCGTCATTGCCAATGAAGCGCCCGAAGTCTATCAAGGCATCATTGCCAAGGTACCCTTCGTTGACGTTGTGACGACTATGCTTGATGACAGCATTCCGCTTACCACTTCTGAGTACCGCGAGTGGGGAGATCCCAGGATTGCCGCGGACTACGACTACATGTTGTCTTACTCGCCCTATGATCAAGTCAAGGCGCAAGGCTATCCCAACATGCTGGTCACGACCGGGCTCCATGACTCTCAGGTTCAGTATTTTGAGCCCGCAAAATGGGTCGCGCGACTTCGTCGCTTGAAGACGGATGAAAACCATTTGATATTGGATACGGATATGGACTCGGGCCACAGTGGCCCCTCGGGCCGGTATGAGCGGTACCGAAAGACGGCGCTAGAATATGCTTTCATTTTAGATCATTTAAAAACCGTGCCGTGATGCGCTCAGACTTAGCGCAATTAGCCCTTACAGACGTGCCATTTGCGCTAAGCCTGAGCGCAGCATTAGGACTTAGCGCCGATGATGCAATCGCACCGGTAAGGATTTAATCCCCCGAATAAAATTATTCGGGTTCCGCTCTGCCGCACCAACCACTTCGATATGTTCATAGCGCTTATGAATTTCTTCCCAGAGCACTCGAAGTTGCATTTCCGCCAAGCGGTTACCCATGCAACGATGAATCCCAAAGCCGAACGCAACATGACTGCGCGCGTTGGGGCGATCGATCATCAGCCGATCCGCCTCAGGAAAAACACTTTCGTCCCGATTACCGGACAGGTACCACATCACCACCTTCTCGCCCGCCCGTATCAGTTCATCGCCCAAACGCTGGTCGGCCAAAGCTCGGCGGCGCATATGAATCACTGGCGTCTGCCAACGAATCATTTCCGAGACCATGTTCGGAATCAGTTCTGGACGATCCATCAGCAACCGGTGCTGATCCGGAAACTCGTTCAGCGCCAGAACCCCACCAGAGATACTGTTGCGGGTGGTGTCGTTGCCCCCGACGATGAGTAGCAAAATATTACCGAGAAACAGCATCGGGTTTTCAGTCATATTTTGAGTATCTTTACCGTGGGCCATCATCGAGATTAGGTCAAACTTCGGCGGCCGAGAAACCCGGTCCTGCCAGAGGCCCATAAAAGTTCCGGCGCAGTCCATCAGATCCGCTTTGCGCTGCTCGGGGTCGAGGATCTCCGCACCCGTTAACTCGGGCGTATCGGTTGTGATATCGGACCAGTGAATGAGCTTTCGTCGGTCTTCGTATGGGAAGTCGAATAAGGTCGCGAGCATTCGCGCGGTTAACTCAACCGACACCTCATCAACCCAATCGAAAGTGTCATTGGCGGGCAGATTACTCAAGATATCAACCACCCGCTCTCGAATCATGGGCTCAAAATTCGCCAAGTTACTGGGCGCGACCGATGGCGCAACCGTTGCACGCTGGCGATCGTGATCCGGCGAATCCATTGCGATGAAGTTCTCGATCACAACGTCTGTACTCTGCAGCGATTCCTGAGGAGGCGTTTCCGCAATGGCGATGCCATCGGCTGATGAGAACACCTGATGATTGGTGTCGACCGCTTTAATCAGCTCATGGGAGCTTACCGACCAGTAAGGACCCGTGGGACTATTCGGCTGAAAATGCACCGGCGCTTCCGCGCGTAGTTTTGCAAACGGCGCTTGCCAGGTATCGTTGAGATACAGCTGCGGGTCGCTCATGTCGATGGCGCGCAGGTCTAGATCAGAACTTTTGGCTTCACTCATAATGCGTTACATCTAAGACAAGAGGGTCTTCAACATAAGTGAAATGTGACAACCTGGCAACCCGCTGACAGGGCGCTCAGTTTGAACACGAGCGGCTTGACGCACCGCTTTCACCGCTGCCGTTTTTTTGCATCCGCAAAAACGCTTGTTCAGATGGCGCGCCTGATTTAGGCAGTCTAATCACCTGAGGCTTGGTAGACTCGAACATAGTCAACCAACATCGTCTGCGGGAAGCGCGTAGATTGATCTGGGGAGCCCGGCCAGTTGCCCCCCACCGCCACATTGAAAATTAAGAAGAAGGCCTTTCGAAATGCAGCAAGGTTGGCATTGTCGGTAATATCAAACTTTAAGTAGCTGACGCCATCAACAAACCATTCCAACTGCGTTTCCTGCCATACCAAACTAAACACATGGTATTGCGCGTGATAGTTTTCACCGCCGCTGAGCTTCTTACCGCCGGCGCCGGTATTTGGATATTGGGCTTTGTTACCCTCATTCTGCCAGTGCACGGTGCCGTAAACCCGATCGTCTTCTTGGCCTAATAACTCCACAATATCGATCTCACCGCTTTGGGGCCAACCCACCTCCGGAAAATTCGCCCCGAGCATCCAAAGCGCGGGCCAAACGCCTTGACCCGTCGGCATGGCGGCACGGATATCGATCCGACCATAGGTAAATTCAAACTTATCCTGCGTCGTCAGTCGAGCCGAGGTGTAATCGCGACCGGCAAAAGACTCTTCTCGCGCCTCAATGATCAGCAAGCCTTCTCGCAGATACGCGTTTTCGGCCCGGTAATATTGCAGCTCGTTGTTACCCCCACCGTTACCATTGACCTCGGGTTTCCAATGTTGCGTGTTGAGCGTCGCGGCCTCGAACTCATCCGAGAAGGCAAGCGCATAGCCAGAATAAGAGGCAGGTGCTTGAAAGCCTGCAATGGGGTTTGGGTTCACCCAGTTGGTGCCTGGCGGATCTAGCTGATTGACCGGCTCGCCGGGCCCATTGATGTTCGCCCGCCATCGGACATTATCCAACTGAAACACGGTGCTGGTGAATTCAGCGGCCCAAATAACAATGCCGGTATCAATGTTCCGCAATTCCAGCCCTTGTGCAACCAAGTCATCAATTTCGACCACGTAAGTCACCCAAACTCCGGTCGAGGCATCGGCTAAAGCATAATCGCCTGAGGTACAATCGTAGACGCAATCGACCTTCATGATCATACTGGGATCACCCGAGATGATTTTGACATCAAATTCCAAGGTACCCCGCCCATAGGCGCTGAGATCAACCGGGCCAGCTGGGCCCGTCTTTAAATACAACCCTGCCAGCTTCCCGGCCCCTGAATGACTGACCTGCAGTACTAACCCGCGATCTGGATCAGGCGCGATCTGCCAACCAAGGTTCGGGCAACCTTCGCCGCCATCGTTCTCACAAGAGCGGTAATCAATCCCCGCGTCGAACGCGCCGATCACCTCAAACGGTGCGCCGACCAAACTCAGCGGACTCGTCGCCTCGGGCAACGCGCCGAGCACCGTGAGCGTTTCTACCTCGGCCGTCACGACCACCGCTCGATCCAGAAACACCGCATTACCAGCGCTGTCAATCACCTCATATCGCACGATGTACTGCCCTGGTTCTGCACCCTTCAACGCACCCAACCCGGTCACGGTAATCTGGTTACTTAAAGGCCCATCTTCTTGATCAAGGGCGGTCGCCCCGGGATCGAAATAGTCGTCGCCTTCAACCAGGGTAATCGACGCCTCTCCAATCAGTGCGATCACCGGCGGCTGATCCTCATCGCTATCGAGAATACCATCGCCATCGGTGTCCATAAGCGTTTGTAACTGCGCCACCACCACCGCACTGGTGCCACGCTCGGCAGAGGCGCCCACAGCGCCATCGATTAGGGCATTGCCCGCAAAACCAAACAAATGTCGCAAAATCAGCAGACCATCGGTCAGAGGCCGAACCTCGCCATCACCATCGATATCCATCGCGGATCTATTGGCGGTGAGGTGCGCATCGATCGCACTTGCGTCAGTGCGTTTTGAATTCTCGCCCACAGCGCCCTCGATCAAGGCGCTGCCCGTAAATCCAAATAAATGACGCAGAATGAGCAACCCATCCGTGAGCGGCGCAAGCTCCCCATTGTCATCAACATCAAGCGTGAACACGACGGCCGTATCATTCGCCGCCACTGGGTTTATCCAGCCAAGTGCGCCACACAGGATTAGCCGCAAAATCTGTTTCATCGAACCCTTACCCAACAATAAAAGAAACCTTTTCAACACCAAACTGTCCTGGTCTTGTTAAAGCGCCTGATCGATACCTACCGAAGCAGTCGCTCGCCCTGCTTGCCTGGCTTGTATCAACCAAAACATCGCCTGCGAAATAGTCTCGCAGACCCAACACCAAGCAGAAAGACGCACACGATAAGAGGGGGCTACCGTGCGTTAAGGCTCAAAAGCGACAACAATTTTAGATTTTTTGATGCGAAACGCGCTGTCGCCTATTAATCCGGTGTGGATCTTGGCTTTGGCCCTAGCCGAGACAACCCTTGGCCGCTTGTTCCTTTAAGTGCGCGTAAGTGGGCGCGGCTTAGACCTCACCGCGCTTGAGCGCCTTGAGAAACCGCCGAACATCTTCAGCAGATCGTTCCGGCACTTCTTCCATCGGGGCGTGACCCACACCATCATAAATGATGACCTGACTGTGCGGCATCGCCGCTTGAAATTGATCCGCGGTCGTCACGCTGATCACGCTGTCCTCTCGGCCCCACAGAATCAGGGTTGGCTGCGTCAACACCGAAAGATCTTCAGACTGACGGCCTGGGCCTTGCCATGAGTTGAAGCGGCCGAGGATCGCGTCTCTTGTGCCTGCTCGCAGCGCCAGTTCGTAGTACCGCATGATGAGCGCATCGGTGACCACCGGCGAGTCATTGTAGGCCGATTTAGCGCCTTGGACTGCGAGGTAATAGGGGTCAATCCTCGCCGCAATCGCCCGAAACCAGGATTGTCCGAGCAGCTTGAAGGCAAGCGGCGATGCCTTATCAGGCTTTGCTTCACGTCGCGCTTGATACCAGGCGGAAGGACCCGTCGCATCGACCAATATAAGCGCTAAGACCGACTCGGGGTGTTCAAGTGCGTACCGCCACGACACACCGCCGCCCATTGAATTCCCGCCCAACACGAATGCGTCTAGGTTTAGGTGCGAGGTGACGGCTTGCACAACCCGCAACTGGGCAGCACCGCTGTAATCGCCGCTGGGCACCGCGCCGGTCAAGCCATGCGCTGGCAAATCAAGGGTTACAATCCGATACGTCTTGCCCAGGCGCCCGACCCAAGGCGTCCAAGCATGCAGAGAGGCCATGCTGCCATGAATCAGAACAACCGGCAGCCCCGCGCGGTTGCCCTCATCCCTGAAATGGATCCGCGCGCCGTCGTCCAACGACAGAAATTGGGAGGAAGGACTGGTGTATTTTGCATCCACCACCTCTGCCGGAAGGTCACCCTGATACAGCCAAATACCTAGGGATACTACGATCAACAGAACCATGGTGACCCAGAGGGCCTTTCGCTTTTTCATCGGAGCAGACCTTTTTAACGGTTCGGTTCACTTAATGACAACGTTCATCGTTTCTAGTCGCGCTCGAGTTGAGCGCACGGCCACGTTATCGGTCTAGTCAGCGCTCGGGACTACTGCTCAGATTACGCTTTCACAACATTGCAACCGAACCCGATCGAACGAGGCTCTCTACGCAGACCTCGCAAGAATCACACTTAGTCAGGCAACATTTTTTGCGCCATTATGCGCAAGTGCCTTGGACAGAACTTACCCTCGGCCAACCTCATCCAATCTAATTCAATCAAAAGGCACGCGCTCCACCACCCTCCAAAACAAATCCGTCAAACCCCCAGTTGAAAGCCTGAAGGCCCCAGCCCTGAAGCAGGCTCGTGCTAGTTACAGGGCAGGTTCGAGGCGCTTCCAAGCGAAACTAAGCAGAATAACGTTTAATCACCTGCTTACCCAAAGCCATCATATGCACCTGATCCGGACCATCGGCCTGACGACACCAGCGAGCGTAATTAAAGGCTTCGGCCATCGGATAATCGGCCGTTAAACCGCCGGCGCCGTGAATCTGCATACAACGGTCGATGACGGTTTGCGCCATTAGGGGTACCGTGATTTTCGCCGCAGCAATATAATCCCGAGCATCCTTGGCGCCCAGTTCATCCACCCGCCGTGCTGTTTTCAAGGTCAGCAGTCTTGCTTGCTCGATTTCACTAAACGACTTCGCTAAATCCTCCAAAACCGATTGATGATCCGCGAGCATTCGGCCAAAAGTCTCCCGCCGCGTGACGCGCTGGCAAGCCAATTCCAATGCCCGCTGCGCGCATCCAATCAGACGCATGCAGTGATGAATGCGGCCCGGCCCAAGTCGGCCTTGGGAGATTTCAAACCCTCGGCCCTCACCGAGCAGGATGTTTTCTTTGGGCACTCGAACATTCTCAAATAACAGTTCGGCATGACCCAAGGGCGCATCATCATAACCGAGTGTTGTTAATGGTCTAATCACAGTCAGCCCAGGCGTGTCTTTGGGCACAAGTATTTGGCTTTGTTGAAGATGCCGGTTGGCGTTATCTGGGTCAGACTTGCCCATTACGATTAAGATCTTGGTACGCTCATAAGGCGCATTGGTGATAAACCACTTGCGTCCGTTAATGACATAGTCTTCGCCATCGCGTTCGATTCGCGTTCGAACATTCGTGGCATCACTTGACGCGACATCAGGCTCGGTCATGGCATAAGACGATCGAATCTCACCATCCAAGAGCGGCTTCAGCCACTGCTCTTTTTGGGCTTCAGTGCCATATTTCAAGAACACTTCCATATTGCCGGTATCCGGCGCGTTGCAATTAAATACCTCAGGCGACCAAAGCACGCGGCCCATAATTTCGGCGAGCGGACTATACTGCTCGTTCGTCAAGCCGCCATGATCCACCGGCATCCAAAGGTTCCATAACCCAGCGGCTTTGGCGAGCGCCTTAAGCTCTTCCATTAAGGGCACGGTTGAGAAACGATCTGCGAGCCCATTGAGTTGATCATGGTAGCGCTGCTCGTTCGGATAAATATGCTGATCCATAAAAGTTAGTAACCGGGCTTGAATATCGGCAAGGTCTTGTTCGGTGACGGTCATACAGCTTCCCAAAAAAAATTCCCGCCCAGTGTAGGACTAATTAGCGTCAGACACTATAGCCGCTGAGAGGAAACCGCAGCCTAAGGATCATAGCGATCCACCGAATCATCAATCGCTGCGACTTTTGCGCATAGTTTGAGGCGACCCTCTAAAGCACACCGCTTGGATCCCAATAAGACCAGGTCAACCTCAAAAGCTTCTGCCATTCGGCGCATCGTACACAGTCTAAAATGCGCCCATCAAGCCCGACCGACGGCCCTTTTTGGAGAGCCAATTTCGCCAAAAAAAAGGGCGCTTTAAGCGCCCTTTTTCCTATTTCCGATGTCGGAAGCTGCTTAAAAAGAAGCCGACAACGTGACCCCGTAAGTAGCAGGCTCATTCCACCAGCCGCGAGAGGTTAAGCCCCCAATCGTCGCCCAGCGCTCTTCTCTTTGATCGGTCATGTTTCGACCCCAGACAGAGATGCTGTAATTTTCCATATCGTAGGTGATATTCCCGTTCAAATTCGTGATGCTATCGAGATGCCCTAATGGGTTATTCGACGAATTAGATTCCATCTCACCTCGATAACGGTAGGACAATCTTGCTTTAAGATCACCGTTTCCAACTTGTGTTGTGTACGCCGCAGTTATCCCAAGCGTGTTCTCAGGCGTATTACGTGGCACCAAAGCAGAGTTGTCTGTGATCTCATTATCACCGTTCAGATCAGCAAGATAATTAGCATACTCAGACTTCAAATAACCGTACGTAATCATCGTGTTCCAAGACTCGGTCATTTGATACATGACTTCCAGCTCAAGGCCAGTCATCTCTAGAGACGAAGCATTTCGAACGACCGTTGCAACGTTCGAGAGATCGACCGGAATCAAAATTGATTCTTGCTTATCATCATAGTCCGATCTGAAGATGGCGCCATTGAAGATCATTCGACCGTCTTGGAGTGTGGTCTTCCAACCAAACTCGTAGTTCTTAACATACTCCGGCTCATAAGACGGATCGATCAGATAGTTGGCCTGACGTGCAAAGAAACCACCACTCTTAAAGCCTTCACTGTAAGACGCATAGTACATCGCATCATCAGTTGCTTGGAACCTTAAGCCTAATTTTGGTGTTGTTTCGTTCCATTCTGCTTTAGCGGCATACGGGTTATAAATACCCGGCCATGCTTCTCCTCTTAACGGATAGTAGCCTGGTGCCGAGGCGCCGCCCACAAAATCCTTTTTCTCTTTTGTTTTGCGAAAGCCCAGTGTGGCCGTCCACTGATCATTCAAATACCAGTCGCCTGAGAAGAATAGAGCTGTGGAGGTAGTAATTTGGGTTTGCCCGTTATTGCCAGCCACGTCTGATTCCCAAGGAAAGACATCAGAGTAACCTGCAACATCCTGTCTACCGGTGCCCCAAGGCGGAACGCCTAAGCGAGACAACTGATAAAACAAGTCATAAACATCCCAACGCTGTTTAAAGTCGGATTCCCAATCATAAACGCCAGCAATGAATTGGAAGGTTTCGGAAAACTGCGACGTGATCCTGAATTCGTGACTCGTTTGTTTCCAGTCGTTAAAGAAATTCATGCTGAGCAGATCCGCGGCAGAGCCGTCAAAATCTTGCAAATTTTCTTCATCCATATCGCGTTGCGAATAGATGTAGGTATACAGGAAGCTATCGGTGTCATAGTTGGCCGTTAGAATCGTCGATTTGTAGCTATTATCACTATAATTCGCGCTGTCTGATTCCGTAACATCGGGCCCATCATTGGCATCTTTCTCACAGCCGTTGTCAGGATCAAAACCGATTGCAGTGATGGTACAAGCAAGCTCGCCAACAACATTTCTGTTGGTGTAAACGCCCTGTTCGCTCTTATCCTTCATTATTTCGTAATGCAGCTTCATATTGAAGCTGTCACTCGGCTCCCAGAGTGCCGCGAAACCATAGTTGGCCTTGTCATCGCCACCGGCATCCCTTTTAAGGGTGGTGTTGTAGACGTGCCCATCATGCTGGACATTTGCGGCAAACAATTTTAACCCTAAGGTATCTTGGACAATCGGCACCTGTACGACCGCCTTTATATCTTGACGTCCATAACTGCCAGCCGTCGCACTCAGGTCAACGCTCGTATCATTCAAAGAAACTGGCGTTCGAATCACGTTTAAGATCCCGCCAGTCGTGTTCTTTCCGAACAGCGTGCCCTGGGGACCACGGAGTACTTCGATGCGTTCAATATCAAAGTTATCCAGAAGAACGCCGCTAGAGGTGCCTAGGAACATACCGTCCATCACCACACCAATCGACGGCTCAAAGCTCTTATCACTTTCAAGTGACGCCACACCTCTAATTGTAATCGCAGCACCACTGGCAATACCCGGGGTGCGGTTAATGAACAGGTTCGGTGCGAAGGCTTGGATGTCTTCCAAACGACGCACGCTGCCTTCTTTAAGTTGCCCGGTGATCGCCGTTACCGCTCCTGGAACGTCCTGGATCGACTCATCTTTCTTTCGCGCCGTCACGATGACCTCTTCGAGCACCAACGATCGCTCACTGGCATACACTGGCGCACCGCTCAACAGCGCAAAGCTCGCCGATACAATACCGACTACACTTACGCGACCGATTGCGCGAGCGTTCAATCCCCTCATTTTTCGCAAGTAACTCATAAAGCCCCCTTTTTAGTTAAATGTAATGTGCACTTTTCGTCAGAAACAGTCAATAGTGCTTTTTTTAAAAAAAGCGGCCGTGCAATGACACAAGCCGCTCCTTTTTATGCGTGCGGCGGAATGTAACGCGCCGAACATCAGCTACGACCACAAAACCTCTTGTAGGGGAAAACTGGTTGGACCGGCAGGATTTGAACAATCGTTTTAAAAACCTGCATAGCGGGGAAAAACAACCCTTTAGCGCAGTCATACCACCAAAAATCATCCCCCAAACTGTTTGGTGCATTCTTTTCTTCGCGCGTGCAGAGGCGGTTCCTGTGTCTTGCCCAGACCAGCTTTCAGCTAAAACCGATTAGCCCGCATTCAGGCCCGCCACCTCAGGTTTTAAAGCGCTATGCCCAAGCGATCAACTTCTGCCTCACGCTTATCACGACGTCGGCTCGAAACATATCGGTGATAAGTGCGCCACCCATTCTCTGTTTTAACCAGTTTGTCGTAATAGCTGCCAGTTGATGTTAATCCTTTGCCAATTAAGGCGACAATTCGAAAACGCAGCTCGACAGCATGTTCATCCGATTCGGCGTAAATATTGGTCATCATGTGGGTACGGGGGTGAGCGGCTTCCAATTCCATAAAGGCCTTGATGTCGTCGAGCCCATTGCAAATGCGTGAGCCGACGCCAGTTAGATCAAACACGGCGTCCTGAGTGAAAACCGTGTCGAGTCTCGTCCAATCGCGATCATCGATCGCATCTCCATATCGACCAGGCAGTTCATGAATCTCAACCCGATCGGCGGTTGTCAGAGAATACGGTAAAATCATCATATTAAGCGCACTCAGCAGTGTTGAAATAGGGTGATTCATAGTGTGGATTTATCAATGAGTACCGTCAACCGCCCTAGATAGGACAAGACGGCTTGAGGTCTTAGTCTGTTAAAAGCAGCTTGTTGTGAAGCGGCACTTCGACAGAGGCTGCAGGTAGGAAACGATGTCAGACGTCCTCGTGGCGCGAGGGCAGTTTCGCAAAAGAGTCGCCACTGAAGAGAGTCCAGCTGGGATGATGATCTAAAGAAAAATGGGTCGAGAAGGCAGGATTTAACTCGCCGAGAATCGGCTACGGCCACTTGCCCCCCCAGAGCAGTAACAACAACAGATGCCAACATCGCACAACAAGCCGCAACAAAGTCTTAGGGATTTTGAGCTGAAGATTGCAAGTTTCAGAGGACAGGTTTGTTGAGAATTATTGCAACAGTAAGTGCAACATCGATTCTCTTAATCTAGTGCTTCAACTATTATGACGGCTTTGACGAAGTTATCGCTTTCCGATAACCTAGAAACATGATCGAATCGTTCGGAAACCGGGTCGCAGAAGCTCTTTTTTATGACAAAAGCATTCGAGCAACCAGGGCGTTCCCGCAAGAACTACGCCGCGTCGCCAGAAGGAAGCTTCTTTATCTGCATGACGCGGCTGAGCTAAAGGATCTTAGAGTGCCTCCAAACAATCGACTTGAAGCTCTCAGAGGTAACAGAAAAGGACTTCATTCGATTCGGATCAACGACCAATGGCGCGTCGTGTTCCGTTGGCAGAACGGACAGGCTATGGACGTAGAGATTGTTGACTATCATTAATAGAGTTTTGGCATGAGCAAGCAACCTAAAAATGCATTCCATCCCGGTGAAATTCTTATAGAAGAGTTTCTTGAGCCAATGGGTATGACACAGACCGCGTTTGCAGAGAAGGTCGGCTGGACACGTGCGCGATTGAATGAACTGATTCGCGGAAAAAGGGGCGTTACTGCTGACGCGGCTCTGGACCTCGCCGACGCATTGGGCACTTCCCCTAAATTATGGATGAATCTGCAAGCCACATACGACTTGGATAAGGCACAACGCGCGCGCAGCGCCGCATAGAGCTGATCGTTCGCGGTGCCAAACAAAAATAGATCTCGCTCCGGTAACAGCAGGCTTTTTACGATGTCGGCATCGTTGTTCAACGATAAACCGTTGTTGATGGTAAATCGAAAATTGATCGGGACGGCAGGATTTATTTCGCCGAGAATCGGCTACGGCCACTGTACACCTTGAAGCAGAAAAATTGGTCGGGACGGCAGGATTTAACTCGCCGAGAATCGGCTACGGCCACTGTACACCTTGAGGCAGAAAAATTGGTCGGGACGGCAGGATTTGAACCTACGACCACCACACCCCCAGTGTGGTGCGCTACCAGACTGCGCTACGCCCCGATTTGATTGGCATTCTAACAGCATCGTTTGCGCGTTTCTAACGACAATTGGTGAATCGAGGGCAATACCCTCAAATAAATCGGGTTATTGCTTAATCGCTTTCAGCAGGTCTTCTAACTCGGCAATCATCTGCTTTACCAATTGCTTGGACTGGCTCTTATCTTCTTTTTGCTCGGCCCCAGACAACCGCTGGCGAGCACCGGTTATCGTGAACCCTTCGTCGTAAAGCAGCGCCCTAATCTGACGGATCATTAACACATCTTGACGCTGATAATAGCGGCGGTTGCCACGCCGCTTAACGGGCGAAAGTTGCGGGAACTCTTGCTCCCAATATCTTAGAACGTGCGGCTTTACCGCGCACAAGAGGCTAACTTCACCAATCGTGAAATAGCGCTTTCCTGGTATGACCGGAAGATCAGAAGTCGCTGTCTGGTCCTGCATAGGTTTCTACTCGAGCCTTAAGCTTCTGGCCAGGTTTGAAGGTCACGACGCGACGCGCCGAAATGGGAATATCTTGCCCCGTCTTAGGGTTACGGCCCGGACGGGAACTCTTATCACGCAAGTCAAAGTTGCCAAACCCGGAAATTTTGACCTGCTCGTTGGATTCAAGCGATAAACGAATTTCTTCGAAGAATGCTTCAACAATTTCTTTCGCTTCGCGCTTGTTCAGACCCAACTCTTCAAACAGTTGCTCGGCCATTTCTGCTTTGGTTAACGCACTCATACTTTTTACCTTCACTGCGCCTTTTACCTTCACAGCGCTTTTTTACCTTACAGCGCCTCACCACCTTCAACGCGCCTTGTTACGTTCCCGAGGGCCACCTTGATTGCAGTCGCCTTTATTGCAAACCGCCTTCATTGCAAACCCCCTTCACTACGGCCTACCTTAACTGGGCCTGCAACTGACTCGCCAAGGCTTGTACGACTTCCGCCATGGCCGTATTGATTTCCTCATCCGTTAGAGTGCGCGAAGGGTGCTGGAAGGTCAAGCCCAGACCCACGCTTTTCTCATTGGGATCAATACCTTTACCCATATACACGTCAAATAACTTTAAATGCAGTAAAGCGTCCCCGGCACTCATCTCGATAACAGATCGCACGGCTGTGGCGGTGACCGAACGCGCAACCAAGATGGCAATATCCCGACGAACGAAAGGGTACTTCGAGATCTCTTGAACCGTCGGCACGTGTTGGCGCAGAGCAAGCGATAGATCAATTTCCGCAACATATGCTGGCGCCCTCAAATCAAATTGATCCGCAACGCTTGCTTCCAATAACCCGATCTGACCCAAAGGCACGTTATCTTTCAGGATTCGTGCGCTTTGTCCAATTTGTAAACCGCTGATTTCACACGCTTGGAATATTAGCCCCTGAGCGCCTAAAAGCGCCTCAAGATCGCCTTTTAGGTCAAAGAAATCGACCAAGTCAGATGTGTTCGCCCAACCTTCGGGGAATCTCTGACCACTCAAAACCAGTGCTAATCGTTCCTGCTGCGCGATGGCGTCGAACGACAGCGCTTTCTCACCTTGCTGATGAAAGACCAAACCCATTTCAAACAGTCGAACATTGCTTTGTTGCCGGTTCTGGTTATGCACAAGCGCCTTTAACAGTCCTCCGACCAAGGTCGTTCGCATCACCGACATTTCACTCGACAACGGGTTCTTAAGCGCAACAGCTATTGCGTCCGGCAAGAGCCGGTGCTGCAATTCCGAATCAACAAAACTATAACTAATAGCCTCGGAGTAACCTCGATCAATCAAACGCTGCTTCAATTGTTTATCGCTTGACTGGGTTTCGGTGGCTTCCAGCATCGATAAGGTCGCAACTGGTTGCGTCACGGGCAATGCCTCGTAACCAATGATCCGACTGATCTCTTCAATGAGATCGGCTTCAATATTGATATCAAACCGATGCGAGGGTGATTGCACTAGCCAGGCCCGATCTCCGCTGTTGGGGTCAACCGTAAATTCGAATTCAAGACGCTTCAGAATATTTTCGATATCCGCGTCATCAATGACCATCCCGAGCACTCGCGCGACCCGAGCCGCTCGTAATCGCACCTCGATTGCCTGCGGCAAGTCTGCCTCGCTCACGGTATCGATCAGGGGCCCAGGATGGCCGCCCGCAATTGAAAGCAATAATTGCGTTGCTCGCTCCATAGCCCGAACTTGACCCTCGTAATCGACCCCTCGCTCAAAGCGATGACCCGCATCGGTATGCATGGCATAAGCTCGAGCCCGACCAGCAATAGCAATTGGGGCAAAAAATGCGGCTTCTAAATAAATATCTTGGGTGTCCGATTGAACGGCGGTCGAGGCGCCCCCCATAATCCCCGCCATCCCGATGGGACCCGAGGCATCGGTTATGAGCAAGGTACCCGCAGCCAACGTCGTCTCACTACCATTGAGCAGGGTCAGCTGCTCACCCCCGATTGATTGTCGAACCGTGATATCACCCGTTAACCGGTTTAAGTCATAAGCATGCATCGGCTGATTCAGCTCGAGCATAATGTAATTCGTCACATCCACCACAGGATCAATCGACCGAATACCTGATCTGCGAAGCTTCTCGGTCAGCCAAAGGGGCGTCGCTGCGGTCAAGTTAACGCCTCGCACAACCCGGCCCACAAAGCGCGGACACCCTTCTGGCGCCGCTAAGTGCACCGCAACTTGGTCATTGTGAACGGCAGCGACCGGTTGAATATCCGGCATGCAAACATCTAAGTTGTTCATCAGGCCCGTTTCACGAGCAAGACCGATGATGCCCAAGCAATCGCTTCGGTTCGGTGTCAGATCCACTTCGATGATGCGGTCGTCAAGCTGCAGGTAACCGTTAATATCGGCACCAACCGGTGCATCAGCCGCTAACTCCATTAAGCCTTCGTGGTTTTCGCTCAGTCCGAGTTCACGTTCGCTGCACAGCATCCCGAAGGATTCAACGCCCCGTAACTTGGCTTTCTTAATTTTAAAATCATCGAGTTTGGCCCCAACCAGCGCAAAGGGTACCTTGATACCCGGCCGAGCATTGGGCGCCCCACACACC
>Ga0257126_1001205_pt1 | contig 18890 bp, 15 predicted proteins | sample SI060_120mmetaG_FD_190151 | JGI IMG/M metagenome (GOLD analysis project Ga0257126, IMG submission 190151) | Marine microbial communities from Saanich Inlet, British Columbia, Canada - SI060_120m | ecosystem: Environmental > Aquatic > Marine > Inlet | place: Canada: British Columbia | collected... | reverse complement strand
AATGGTTCTTATTTTAATGAAATTATATCTCAACTTGAAACAAATAATTTATATGAAGTACATTGGAAAGTATTAAATTCAAAAGATTTTAGTATTCCTCAATGTCGGGATCGTTTATATATTATTGGAATTAAAAAAGATTGTATAAAAAAACCGTTTACATTTCCAGAGCCACAAACTATGAAACCATTACAATCATTTATAGATACAAACAATCAAACAAAAAATGAAATCAAAGAATCAAATAAACAATTATTTCAAAATATTCCCCAGGATTCAATATTTATTGATATAGGATTTCGTAATTCAAAATTTAAAAATTCAGGAAAATGGGCACCATGTATTACTGCTCAGCCAAATATGTGGTGTGTTCCTATGAAAAGAAAAGCATCTATTAAAGAATATTTAATGTTACAGGGATTTCCAATAACATTTAAACAACCGAAAGATATATCTGATCATCGTTTAAAAATAAAAATAGGTAATTCTATGACAGTCAATGTTATTGAAGAATGTATGAAACAAATATTTTTATCATTACAATGGATTAAATAATTATGTAAAATCACGATGCGGAAATAATAAAGGAGCAAGCATAATCCACATATAAAATAAATAACAAGAAAATGAAGATAATAATTTAATTTCAACACTTAACTCACTATCATGTATACCAACGGTAATAAAATCTTCAACACCATTCCCAGGTGATACATCAATATCACCCCATCGGGTCAATATATTAGCAATATACATTGAACCAAACACAAACATAAGATGAAATTGGCTATAGGAATATTGAATAATATTATCTTCTTCATCATTATTGATAGGTAATAAATCCGTTTTTTGTTCTAAAAATTTATTTGATCCTGATCTAACTGTTGACCAAATAATTGCTAAAAATGTAAATAATAAACTTATACTTTTTGTTATATATCCATGATGATCTTTATGAAATATTTGACAATGATCATTCGGATGATTCATAAATGCGGTTATCATTAAATAGGTTGAATAAGCAGAAATCAATGATGATTGAAATATGGAATTTACATAACCAGCACCATTGGGAGCATCACGAACAAATCTTGATATGGATACTAAAGAAACAAATATCATCATACATAAATTAATAATGGATGCTATTAACCATTGTATACATGTTTCATCATTATAAAAACTTTTAAATATAAATACAAATGAAGATATAATTGTAAATAAATAACTACATAATGTAATGAATAAGGATATACAATCCGCCCAAATAATTTTTGTATTTGGATTTGTTAGGATATTCGCTTGTTTTTGTTTTTCAGATAAATCAAGTAATCCTTCATATAAATCATAAATAAAGCTTGTTAAAAACATAATTTGTATCATAATAAATAAAGTTCCTCCCAATTTAAATGGCCATGTTGTTAGATAAATAAATATATCTGATGATAGAATAAACATACATACAATCATTCCACAATACATAACTAATTTTATACACATACCTTTTTCATGAATAATAATTCTTTTATCATTTCTTGTATTAACATTTATTAATAATAATGATAAACATAAATGAAATAAACATACACCTGACATAACTCTATAAACTGCTAATGAACCAATAACTTCTTTTGGAATATCCGGTTGTTTTACAAAATCATCAAACCAATAATTTGATAAGACATCTTTCATTTCATGAGACGCCCAATCAGATAACATTAATGTTGAAATAACTGTAGATGAAAACAACATACATCCATAATACAAACGAGTTATTTTTTGAGCATTCATATTTATTTTTTGACAAATATTACATGTTATTGATGTAAGACATCCTGTTAATAATCCTATACACATTATTATTATTATTATTATTATTTTTTTAATAGTCTATAAATAAAATTTGAATATAAAATAGTTTTGTAAACAATAAAACTATTTTTATCTTTAATTATGACTGATATAGAAGATATCATACAATCAAAGATGAAAGAAAATATTTTAGAATTTACAAAAGAATTAGCAAGTAAACATTATTCATCACGAAAAGAATATGATAAAGAATTTGTATCTTTACGAAGAAAATATAAAATGTGTCCTAAAAAAACAGATATTCGTGCGTGTATCAAAGATATGAATTCAAAAGATATAACAGAAGAATTCTTAAAATATTCAATCCGGAAATTAGGGAAAAGTTCATCAGGTGTTACAGTGATTACATTATTAACATCACCTTTTCCTGAATATACAAAAGATAATATGATTGTAAAGCAATCATTTAGTTGTGGGAAAAATTGTGCTTATTGTCCCAATGAACCCGAAGTGAAGATTCATTTAACCATTATATGTATTGAAAATGATAAATTACATGTTGTATCGAAAGAAGATTTAAATCATATTCGTGTTATAAACCATGTATTATATAAAGATAAAAAATATGATGTAAATGATTCAATTAATTTTACAGATCATCATTTTACATTAATTATAAAAGATCATCCATTTCATATCAATGATGATATTATTGGTGTGAAAATAGCTCAACCACGTAGTTATATATCAAGTGAGCCTGCTGTTTTAAGAGCTAATCGTAATAATTTTGATGTATACAAACAAATACATGATCGGGCAAATACATTAATCAATATGGGACATCCATTGGATAAATTAGAAATTATTATTTTAGGAGGAACATGGGATCATTATCCATTGGAATATCGGAATGAATTTATTCGTGATATTTATTATTCAGTAAATATTTTAGGATTTGTGAAAAGAAATAAATATTCATTAGAAGATGAAATTAGTATAAATAGTATTTCACAATATCGTATTATTGGAATTACAACGGAAACAAGACCCGATTGTATTACAAAACGATCTCTTATAAATCTAAGAAAAATGAATGTAACACGTGTTCAATTAGGAGTTCAACATATTGATGATGATGTATTAGAATATATTAAACGAGACTGTTATTTAAAAGATACAATTACATCAAATTATCGTTTAAAACAGAATGGATATAAGGTGGATATGCATTTAATGCCTGATTTACCTGGATCATCTTATTTAAAAGATATTCATATGTTTCAAAAGATATTTTCCCATACAAAAGTAATTGTAAATGATAATTATATGAGATATACATTAGAACATCCAGAATTACAAGCCGATCAGTTAAAAATATATCCTTGTGCGACAGTTCCTCATACACAAATAAAAGAATGGTATGATAATGGAATATATAAACCTTATTCAGAAGATAAAGATACATTAATAAAATTATTAATTTATGTAAAAACCAATGTCTATCCATGGATACGATTAAATCGTATTGTTCGTGATATTCCTCAAAATTGGATTGAGGGAGGAAACAAAGATGTTAGTTTACGACAATATTTATTAAAAACAATGAAACAAAATAATTTAGAATGTAATTGTATTCGTTGTCGGGAGGTTAAAGATTTAGAAACAGATATTGATAAAGCCCAATTATTTACTTATGAATATAATGGATTAAATGCGACTGAATATTTCTTAAGTTTTGAATTACCGGATCATCGTACCTTATATGGATTTTTACGATTAAGAATTAACCATACAAATGATGAAATTATATATAATGATTTTAAGAATAGTGCATTTATTCGTGAATTACATGTTTATGGATCCTTATCAAGACATTATGAAAAAGGAAAAAATTCACAGCATCGTGGTTTTGGAAAGAGATTAATTCAGGAAGCGGAAAAGATTGTGAAACAAAATAAAATAAATAAATTATATATTATTTCAGGTGTGGGTGTGAGAGAATATTATAAATTTCGTGGATATGATTTACATTCAGAATCTCAAATGATGGTAAAATATTTTACATATAATGATTATCAATCATATATAATTCAATTATTATTACTAATTTCTATATTTATCGTAATTATATCGATGATTTATTGAAAAATTTTAATATATATATTATTATAAATATTATAAATATGGCCCGTGTTAAAAAAAGTTCTAGAAAAGTAAAAAGATCCAAACGAATTCAACATTCTAGAAAAAAAAGAGGTGGTGGGAGTAGTTCTTCATCATTACCATCATGGGGAAGTGTAAACCCATCAGAATTTTTAAAATCCCCTGATATTCCTCCAGCAATAGAAAAATGTGATGATCTAATGATGTTAGATATTCAAATAAATAATAAAAGATTAAATGATTTTATTGAAAAAGGTATTATAAATAATCCGTTGGGTTATAAGCCAATTTTAGAATTATTACGAGAAGAAATTATAAAATTAAGAGGAAAACTTGAGGTTGCTTACTTACATAAAATGATAGATACAGCAAGGATAAATAAACTTGAAGCTATGTAAACTTTTATAAATTTGAATTTTTATTGTATAGTAATATTACTATAAAATATACACAAAACAATGAATGAACCACAACTCATTGATTTTTATCACAAAGAAAATAAACCGAAATATTTAGAACCAATTAATATACATCAAAAGAATAAGACTGATCCAATATGTTTAGTGGCTAAAAGTAATTATATTTTATATCATAAGAAAGATCCAAAAACTGTATATTTTTCAGATGTGGAACAATCATCTGCTGGAATTGAAGGATGGGCATGTGCAGGACCTTATTTTGTAGAAAATAATGTAATTCAAATATTATCTAGATAATACTAAATCTTGTTGTAATCCAATCGTAATATTTTTTTTTAATAATGTTGAAGGTATTAGGTCATAATGGAAATGATGACCTAAAATATCATAATTTGTTATAAATGAAATATGTTTTACAAGTTTTTGTTGTTCAATTTTAATAAGAGTTACAATGTATAATGAATCAAATAATCCATGAACTACTTCTTTAGTTAGTTGGAAATTTCTTACAGCATCAAAACCTAATTCTTTTTTTAATGAATGGTTATAATCAGATGGATTTTGTATCATTTCATTGTTAATATCAAGCATATCCCGATATTCATGATCAACATCATAATATTGAAAACATGTTGTTTTTCCTTCATGATTTACATCTGCATAAATATTAATTATTTCACGAGAATTTGGGACAGCTGAAACATCGATATAAATTCCATCCACACCTTCAAAACCACCATTACCTAAAAAGTTATAACAATTTAATTCATCTCTGGGTTGTGGAGGTATAGGTGGAAATGGATCCGGGTCATCGGTATTTACATTTTTTCCACCACTCAAACTGTTGCAATGTTTTTGATTTCTACGATTTTTTCTCCATAGTTCTGAATGTTCATCTACAAAAAAATCATTATTTCTGATAATAATTTCATGATAATATTGGCTCCCACGATAAGAACTAGTCCCTCTATTTGTGAATTTTTTTTTTAAAACTGGTATAGGTGCTTCTGTAAAATGTTCTACCTGTATGGTATTTCCAATATCATACATACCATTTACAAGATATCCACGAAATACACGGGCATTATCTGTTTTAGTATTAACTCTTCTGACACTTGATTCATGTTCACCTTTCATATCTTCTTTTAAATAAACACGATACCAGTTTTGATTTAAAGCTGTTAAAAAACTAAATATGGGGAATGAATTTTGTAATGCTTGAACAAATTCAGGTGGATATTTCGGACAAAAATTCAATAATCCATCATCCATTGCTTTTTTATGAAGAATATTTAATGCATTTTTAACACGATCATCGGGTGTTAATCCATCAACCGTTTCCATGATTTTTTGAATAACTTCAGCACCATAGGTTTCTACAAAATTTATATCTTTGATATCTTTTGTATGTTGCCACATTTCATCAAACACTGGCCAATAACCAACTTGTTTTTCATCCGATTGTTTTTCATCTGAAGACCAGGACATTTCCCATTCGCCATAACTCATTTTATATATATATATATATATATATATAAATATTATATAAAAGAATATTATATTTAAAAAATATTATATTATAGTAATATAAAATATGTTTTTGGTTGGTTGTAAAAATCCATATATGGTACAGAAAATACTAAATGATCAAAAAAAACGTAGACGGATCCAACAAAAACGAAGAAAAGTTATTACAAAAACAATTACAGAAACAAGAGACGGATATATTACAACCGAAACAAACACAACTATTTCAGATACACCTATAATAATTAATAAAGAAAAGATAATATGTCCTATACAACCGATACAGCCTCTAAGAGTTACAAAATCTATAAAACCTATACAAAAACCACAAGTAAATATTGAAGATGAATATATTATGTGTTAAAAATAGATTTAAGAAAATAAATATAAAATATATAAATTATGTGTGGAATCTTTTGTTATCTATCGGATGATAGTATTGATATTGATTATTTAAAAAAACAAGGAAATAAATGTCTTCATAGAGGACCTGATAATACACAATATATGTTATTTAAGGAAAATAAAACAAGACTATTTTTTATGTTTCATCGTTTATCGATTAATGGATTAGATGAAACATCCAATCAACCATTTGACTATAAGGATGTATGTGTTATGTGTAATGGGGAAATATATAATTATAAACAATTAGCTGAAAAATATAACATTACATTAAAAACAAATTCAGATTGTGAAATACTTGTTCATTTATATCGTATCTTAGGAATACAAATGATATCATTATTAGATGGTGTCTTTTCATTTGTAATATTAGATAAAATTACAAAAACATTTTATATAGGTCATGATCCGATTGGGATACGTTCCTTATATATGACATATGAAAAAAATAATATCATTGTTTCATCTGAAATGAAATGTTTAACTGATTTTAATAAACGCATTGATATGGTATCGCCTGGTATTTATCACCGTTATAATTTAAATGATAAAAGTTTTAATACGCATCGTTATTATTCCTTAGATTTCAAAACGAAATATTTTAATGATGAAATAATTATTCAAAATATTTATAATCAATTATATGAATCAGTTAAAAAAAGACTTTTATCAGACAGACCCGTGGGGTGTTTATTATCTGGTGGATTAGATTCGTCAATTATTGTTTCATTAATGTGTAAAATACAAGATCCAAGAAGTATTCAAACATTTTCGATTGGATTTGATGGATCTCCTGATTTATTAGCCTCTCAAAAAGTAGCTGAACATTTAAATACAAACCATACATCGGTAATTGTAACAGAACAAGAAATGTTAGATGCAATTGTTCCAACAATTTATCAAATCGAGAGTTATGATACAACAACTGTAAGAGCAAGTGTTCCTATGTATCTTTTATCAAAATATATTAAAGAAAATACAGATGTCAAGGTTATTTTATCAGGAGAGGGATCTGATGAATTATCTGGATCATATTTATATTTCCATAAAGCACCTAATCCAGATGCCTTTCAAAATGAATGTATACGATTAGTAAGGGATGTTCAATATTTTGATGTTTTACGAGGGGATAAAACAACAGCTGGTAATTCATTAGAAATCCGAGTTCCATTTTTTGATAAAACATTTGTAAAGGAATATATGAGTATTGATCCGAAATTAAAGGTTGTGAGAAATGGATACGAAAAATATTTATTACGAAAAACGTTTGAAAATGATTTACCTGAAGAAATTGTATGGCGAAGAAAAGATGGATTTAGTGACGGTGTTTCAAAAAATGAAAAACCATGGTATCAGATTATTAATGATTATACACAGAAACATCATCAATTAACAGAAAAAGAATATTATCTCAAAATATTTAAACAATTTTACAAGGACTATACAAATATTGTTCCGTATGAATGGTTACCAAAATGGTGTGAAGAAAGTAATCCATCTGGAAGATTAATATTATAGTAGTTACTAGAATTTATTAGTATTTGTATCAAATTTATAAACATGATAATGTATATGATACAGTGGTGGGTGGCTAAATAGTTTTAAAATTTGATTTTTTTGTAGTATGGTAATATTTTACCATATTATTTATTACATCTATGGTTCTTTTAGATGTGGTATTTGAAAAGCAACGTGAAATAATTGAAAGTGATGACTTCTTTAAATGTTTATCAGGTGTGGCTGGTAGTTTAAAAACTAATACTCTTGTATTACAAGTTATATGGGATGCGATTAATTTCCACAAACTAGAAGAAAATGATATAGATTATAAAGAAACTAAATATGGTAATGAACAAACCATAGATTTAAATAATTTAGATTTATGTAAGTTAAAACTATTTCATGGGTGTATAAATACATTAACTGGTTCTGTAACAGAAGAAATTAAAAAAAGGTTAGAATTTAAATTAAATATTAAATTTATGAAAGTTGGTAGTCATTATATATATAAAAGAGATTGTATTTCAATAGATATTTCTAGTATGGATGGGTTCATTCATACACAATTAAAATATATGGATCATCCCATTATTAATGAAAGAGGTGATTATTATGATGAAAAAACAGATTTATTAATAAAAGATATAAATGATTTAGAAACCATACGTTCTAAAAATGATGTTCAATGTACCCATGTATACAGTGATGAATTTCAGGATATGAAATTAAATCGTGTTAAATTATTATCCATAATATGTATTAAACGATTTAATATTCAAATGCGTATATATGGTGATATATTACAAACAATTTATGCCCATAGTATAAAAGATACATTAAATCATCCTATATTAGGGTGGTGTAAAGAAACAAATGCGACCCATTTCAATACTGATATTTGTTTTCGCTGCCCCCCTTCCCACTTAAAATTATTATCATATATTTTTAATCAACATATATATGGGGAGGAAACTGTTTATAACAAGTATAATGTATTTAAAATCAAACCTAGTAAAGAAGAAATAACAAAAAATGAAAAACCAATCATTTTTACACATCCAGCAACAAGTAATAATGTAGAATCAGATATAATTGGAAAACAGATAACTAATGCTATAAAAGTTATTATGGACCATGATAATGATATTAAACCAGGGGATATAGCAATTATAATGAAAAAATGTAATGGTAATTCTGTATTCCATAAAATCCATGAAAACTTGAATAAACTATATAAAAATAAAGGGTTTAATGAAAAAATACATATATTTGAAACAAAGATTGATGGTTCACATGATAAAATTGATTGGCAAAATATTTCAGATGAAAATAATGAATTACTAAAAACTATAATGATTAGTATACATGGTGATAAAGGAATGGATCATAAAGTCGTAATATTTTTAGGATTAACTGAGGGATCTCTTCCGATGAAACAAAATTTATATAAACAAGAAGAATTAACTGAAATTTCATGTTTAAATGTTGCACTAACAAGGTCTACTAAATATCTCTTAATAGGATTCTCGAATAAAAAACCATCGAGATATATAAAAGATATAGTTGTTAATAATGATATTCCTATCAAAAAGTTAGCCATATGTACTTGGTATAATAAGGGTGATGAAGAATTAACGGATTTTCAAAAAGAAATGAAAAATAAAATAATAGAACCATGGAGATTATCAAAACCTCGTCAGCATAAATATCCAGAACCAAAGGGAAAATATTTAAATAAACCTATATACACGCCTATAAACGATATAATATCTCCATCAGAGGTATATGATGAATTTACTGAGCCTGCTAGATATGTTGATTTTGAAAAAAAAACTATAATGGATACACAATGTAAACAAGAATGGAATATTGATAATAAATCATTATTCCCTATCGTGGGTATATTTGGTGAATTATTATTTATGAAAATATTATTAAAAGATAAAGATGTTGAATACTATGAAAATAATATAAAAAAATGTATAACACAAATAAGTGATGATGAATATATATATTATACTGATAATGACAATACTATGAATATTGTAACTGATTCAGGATTAAATAAAAATATAAATAAAAATGTGATTATAAAAGATATTATATGTGGAAATCAAGACAATATATTATATAAAAAAACAATTGATGAATTAAAAATATTTTTACATTCAAATAAAAAATATATTCTTCCTAAATATTTAAAGGGAAAAATAAAAAAAAGTATAACAAGATTTATTCGGTATAATACACCAATTGATAATAGCCTGATTATACATATTTGGAATATTTCTGTAATGAAATCAATTCTTGAAAGTAAAATATATAAAACAAACTTACAGCTTTATATAGATAATCCACCTGTAAATGATATAGAAAATTTAATATATAATTGTAAAGAAATAATTGAATCATTGAATATCAATAATTTTAGTTTTCAAAAAAATCATAAATTATTAAAAGAAATAACCGAAAGAGATTTAAATGAACAAATGGGATTACCATTTAATAGTAGAATATATTATGGTATATGTGGAAAATCAGATATTATTAATTGTGATGATTCAGTTGTTATTGATATAAAAACGCCAATGGGAAATACATTTAGTAATGGTTGGATTTCTCAAATAATAACGTATTTAGTCACACCTTTACGAGGTAGCCCACATGTTAGTTATTCTGAATATAAAGAATGGAATAAAGCTAGTATTATTGACATAACAAATGGAATAGTTTATAATTTTGAATTTAATTTTGAAAAGAAATCTAAATCAGATGTAATCAAACATATTTTAAATGTTCATGATTTTAATAAGTTTATCATTGATAAAATATTAGATGAATTATAATAATAGTATCAAATTTTATTTTAAAATTATATTTATTAATTATTTTTTGAGTGAACTTCTTTATATGTTTGAATAACTTGATTAAATACATCTTTAGGTGAATCAACTGTATGATAAGGTATATTAAACTCTTTACATGTTTGTTTTACAATCGGTGAAATTTCTTTTAGTTTATGATTAGACAATGAAGGAAATAAATGATGTTCAATTTGGTAATTAATACCCCCCATATATTTTGTAAATAAAGGATAAGATTCCATAAAATTTCCAGAATGTCTTACTTGCATTTCACCCCAATCGATTAATTGATCATGTTTTTCAATTTGTTTATGAGTATCATACATATCATGATCGGGTGCTGAACCAATCCAATATAATGTATTTAATCCTAAAATATAACAATATAGATAAAGAAATCCAGCATTATAGATATAATACATAATGTATAATAAAGAAATAGAATATTGTAAATAATCTTTGAATGAACCAAAGATATCGGGTAAATTCATTTTCCACAGATATTTTTTACGTGTCCATAATAAGTGATAAGTAATTGATTGTCCTAATAGTGTTCCAGGTAAACATACATTGAAAAATATAAGTTTTAGCTGAATATATTTTTCAGATAGTTCCATTTTTGACTGAGATAATTGTTTTGATTTTCTAAAAAAAGGTTTAAAATTACGTATGTCCGGATCATATTCAATCATACCTGTATATTGATGATGTTTAATAACATGATGATATCCCCATAAAGTATGGTTCCAAAAAACAAATGGTTGAATAAGACTTGATAAACAATTATTTATTTTCGGATAATGTGAAATTGCATAATGAGAACCATCATGTAATACATTATATCCTAAAAATACCATTGAACATCCAGACATAAAGCTTGATAATAATTTAATAATTGTATAATCACTTGTAAACGTTAGATATTGGGACACTCCAAACATTCCAATAGATGATAAAACAGTTCCTAAATAATCAAAAGACGATTTTTTTGTTTGATTTCCAAAATAATGATTTACATTTTGTTTTAATGTATTATAAAATCCATTTTTTTGAAAACTAAATAAAGATGGAGTTTCAGTTAAACCAACTTCATATTTTTTCATAATATGTTTTATTTTATTCATATCACTAAAGGCATGATATGATTCAAATAAAGCAGAACAATCGGGTTCATGTTTACATAATTCTAAAATTTCTTGTCCACCAGGATGATTAAAATTAGTTAAATCATAATATTTTTCATGAATAGGAATTTTATTCATTATAAATTATAATATATTATAATTATTTTCTTATATAATAACAGTCAAAATCTTTGTTATCTTTTTTTGTATAAACTAACTGCCATAGATATATATTTTTCATATTAAAAGCCGCTGAACACCCTAGTAGATAATATTCCCACATTCGTCTAAATCTTATATCATAATTATCGAATCCTTTCCAATTATCTATATTCCGATACCAGCATAGTAATGTTTTTGCATAAGATTTACCAATATTTTGGAAATCTTCTAGGTGCCATTTATCTGTATACTCCTTGGTTAAATCAGAAAATTTAGGTAGTTCCCCCTCTGGAAATATATATGTGCTTATAAACTCACTTTTAGATCTCCCATTTGATGCCCCTATAGTATGGATTAACATAATACCATTATCTTTTAATAAATCATAACATTTATCATAATATTCATGATAGTTTATTTTACCTACATGTTCAAACATACCAACTGAATATACTCTATCAAATTTACCCTCTACATTACGATAATCCATATATTTAATAGACACTTTTGGATGTTTAAATCTCTCTTCATATAATTTAATCTGCTCTTTCGATAATGTAACTCCCGTTACAGTTACTTTATACTTAGTCGCTAAATGATTAGCCATGGAACCAAAACCACACCCTATATCTAATATAGTCATACCTTCTTTTAAATTTAATTTTTTAGCAATTAATTCCATTTTTGAATATTGTGCTTCATCCAATGTTAAATCATCTTTATAAAAGTAAGCACATGTATATTGCATATGTTTACCTAACATTTTTGAGTATAAATCATTTCCTATATCATAATGATGCTTCAAATTTTTTTTTACTGTATCTAATGTATTTTTGGGTGAATAAGTATAGATATAGTTTTTTAATCCTAATAATAGATATTCTAAATTATATATATGTTTTTCTAAAACTTCTTGTTTTTTTATTAATTCTGTTAGTGTTTTTTCTAAATTAGGTGAACTCCAATCACCATCCATATAGGATTCTGCCACACCTAATTCACCTTTTGTCATAGACTTACTAAAAAACATTTCATTATGAATAATAATACTTGTATCCTTTGATGGGGTTTCTGTATCTTTTATGAGTTCGATATCTGTATTCTGTTCTAGCAACCTTTTAATAGATTGAAAATCATTCATATTTTTATATATATAAAATATTATGATCACTATTAATCCAAGAAAAGGTGGTATATATATATTGATTGACATTTATATAATTATAATATACTATAATTATTTAAATAAAAATATAAAAAAAAAGAAAGCCTCCAGTGAGAGTTGAACTCACGACCTTTGCATTACAAGTGCAACGCTCTAACCAACTGAGCTATAAAGGCAAAATCCTCCTATTTAGGAGGTGGGCACTTCGGGGAATCGAACCCCGGACCTCTTGCACCCAAAGCAAGAATCATACCACTAGACCAAAGTGCCTTGATATTCATATTTTTACATTCTTAAATAATTTTTTAAAAATAATATATATTATATGAATTATATAAAAAATATCAAAAAAAAAATTTTAAAAAATAAACAAATCACATTTATAATTGTTATATTTATATTGATATGTTTGTATTACCTTTACAAATATAATTATAATAGATATGATATGAAATATATTAATAATTGTTCATTAAGATATAATCGTGATAGAATTTATGAATTTGACAATGTGTTAACAAGTGATGAATGTAATCTAATTATAAAATTAGCCAAACCACATTTAGTGAGAAGTGGTGTTATGATTGAAGAAGCATATGATTCACAAAGAACAAGTACCAATACATTTTTAAAAAAAGATGATAATCCATTATTAAAAAAAATAGATGATATTGTTTATTCATATTTAGAAATACCTAAAGAAAATTATGAAGATTTACAAGTTGTAAATTATCAAGAAACTCAAAAATATAATGCTCATTATGATGCTTGTAATCCAGATGAATCTATATGTAGTAAGGATTTAAAAAGAGGTGGAATGAGATATGCTACATTTATATTTTATTTAAATGATGATTTTGAAGAAGGAGAAACTGAATTTCCTAAACATAATTTTAAAGCAAAGCCGAAAACCGGAAAAGCAGTTTTATTTTTTAATTTAAATGATGATAATACAAGGCAAAGAGAAAATTCATTTCATGGGGGTTTGCCACCTAAAAATGGAGAAAAATGGATGTGTAATAAATGGATACGATTACATGAATTTAAATAATTAATAATACAAATCCTTCTGATTCATCGGGCATCTCAAAATATTTTTTATAAACATTAAAAGCAATTCTTGGAACTTGTTGTTTATCATCACGACATTTATTGCGTTTATAAGATATATCCATGGATGTTGATATGTATAAACATTTTACAGAATAATTATTTTGTTTGGCGAATTCTATATACATTTGTCTTTTTTTTTTAGAACTGTTTGTAGAATCAAAGATAATAGATGATATATTTAAAAATTGTTTTGAATAATTTATCATTTTTAAAGGATTTTTAAATATATCACCCGATATAATTGTATAATTATTATTTTGTTTTTTAATATGTTCAGCAATGGTAGTTTTACCTGAACCTGGATAACCGACCATAATAATAATTTCAAAATCATTTGATAATTTAATTATAGGAATATGTATTTCTTCTTTGATATGAAAGATTGTTTCAGGGGAAAAATAGGATATACCTATATTTTCAGCAAATAATTTATCGGAATCAGACCAATCACCTTTTCTTCCTAACGCATCACCAATATAAAATGAATTTTGTTTATCGATTGTATTATCTTTTATAAATTCATGAAACATATAGGGATTGGGTTTATGTTGAGATTTATCTAAACTAGTAACAATAAACATAGGGATTTGTAAAGGTTCTAAAATAAGTTTTATTTGATCACATTTCCATGGTTTGGTTTGATTTGTAAAAATAACAACCATACAATTTTTTTCATAACATTCTTTTATAAAATTAGGAATATTATCATATAAAAATTCCCAATCATTTATATCTTTAGGAAATGTTCTTTCACCCTTAGGTTTAACAAGAGTCCAATCATAATCAAAACCAGCCATTTTTTGTTTGTAAATAGCATGATGAAGATTATAAATAATCATTATAAATTTACTAATTAATAGTAATGTATTAATCAAATTTACAATTAATATTTAACAACATAAATCATAATCTATGAATAATGGAAAATACTTCAAATAAAGAATATGAATTATCAAATATACTATTTAATTTCTGTTTACAAGAAATAAAAGATATAAATGAAATTATTAAAAATCCAATAGATTATGGAGAACATTATTTAGAAACAATCAGTGATTTAACAAAACATTATATTGATACCGCTTGTAATATTACAAAGATGATAGAAGATAAACGATAATATTTTTAAATACCTAAAGAAATAATCATAATATTATGTATATATAAATATATCATGAATGATCATAAAAAATTTTTATTTAATCAGTATATTGATTTTCACAATACATATACTGAAAAATATGGACCTGATACTGTTGTTTTATTACAAAATGGATCTCATTTCAACTTATTTGCGATTATCAATGATACATTAAATCTTGGACCAGATATTTATCATATTGGAAACAATATTTTAAATATAACAGTGACAAAACAAAATAAAAAAATACCGGAAATATCATATAATAATCATTTATTAGCAGGATTTCCTGTAAATAGCATACAAAAATATGAAAATATATTATTAAATCATAATTATACGGTAATTATTGTGGAACATATTACTCCGCCACCTAATCCAGAAAGAGGTGTGACACGTATTGTATCTCCAGGAACAACCATGAATGATTATCATAAAAAAGATAGTAATTATTTAATGTCTATTTATATTGAGAAATATGAATATGTAAATAAAGATACATTTAATGTTGGATTAGGTGTGATTGATTTATCAACCGGGAAAAATAAATTACATCCAATTATTAGTAAATTAGAGGATATAAATTATTGGAGTGATGAAATAAGTCGTTATATACATTTTTATAATCCATCTGAAATCGTATTTCATACAAAGAATTTATCATTATCTGTTGAACAAATTATTCAATGTTGGGATATATCTCACAATTCAATTCAATTAAATCATTATAAAGAAAATCCTTATCATACTTTATCTTATCAAAATACATTTTTAAAGAATATATTTAAGATAAAATCACAAATGACACCTATTGAAACCTTTGATTTAGAAACATATCCGGAATTAATTGTATCTTATATTTATTTATTACAATATATCCATGATCATCGTTCAGATATATTAATTAATATTGAACATCCAGAGATTATCTTAGATGATAAATGTTTATGTTTAACATCAAATTCAATTCGTCAATTAAATGTAATTCATAATTATTCTTATTTTAAGGGGAAAAATGAATCATTATTATCAGTATGTAATTTATGTGTAACACCTATGGGGAGACGGTTATGTAAAGAAAGATTATTATATCCATCGATTGATGTGGAAGTTATTCAGAAACGATATAATTATATTGAATATTTTAGAAAAGACAATTTTTATGAAGTTATACATAAAGATTTACGAAAAGTATCTGATTTAGAAAAATCATTAAGAAAGATGGGTGTCTTAATGTATCAGCCTCAGGAATTATTTTCAGATTCATTATCATTTGAGTATATTGAAAAAATAATGAAACATTTAGATGGTTTTGAGTATCCTAACTATGATCATATCATTCATAAATTTCAGGAATTTTATAAAGAAATAAATGATACATTTGAATTTCAAAATTTTTCAACAACACAAATGGAGCGTTCATTATTTAAATCTGGAATATATGATGAAATGGATATTTATGATAAATTAATGGAAGATTATAATGAAATATTTACATTAGTAACCAAACGTTTCTCTAAATTATTAGATAATTCTGAAAATAGTATAAAATATGATTATGATGAAAGAAATGGCTGGCATATATATTGTACAAATAAACGTTGTTTAACATTCAAAGAAAGACTTACAAATTTACATGGAAATATGATTCATGTAAAAAATAATGACTTACAATTGGTTCAATCATTTTCACCTGATGAATTTACATTTAAAAGTAAAGATAAATCATCGAAAATAATTGAATGTGAATATAGTAAAGATATATCACAAAAATTACAAAAAATTCAATATAAAATTAAAGATTTAAACAAAGAATTATGGAATCAAACGATTCAAAAACTTTATCATAAATATCAGGAATCATTAAAAGAATTATATATATATTTAGCCAATATTGATGTTTATTGTTCTGGAGCAAAATTATCCATACAAAACGGATATTGTAAGCCAGAGTTAAAAACAAATGAAAAAAGTTTTTGTGATTGTAAAGATATTAGACACCCGATTGTTGAAAAAATACATGTTAATACCGAATATATTACAAATGATGTTCAGTTAGGAATTAATAATCATGATGGAATGTTATTATTTGGAACCAATGCTTGTGGGAAAAGTACATTAATGAAAGCAATTGGTTTAAATATTATCTTAGCACAGGCTGGATTTTATGTTGCCGCATCTTCATTTATATACAAACCCTATACACAAATATTTACAAGAATATTAAATAATGATAATATATTTCGTTCTCAATCATCATTTGCTGTAGAGATTCAGGAGTTAAAAAGTATATTAAACCGTGCCGATCATAATTCATTAGTATTAGGTGATGAATTATGTTCTGGAACTGAAAGTATATCGGCATTATCGATTATTACTACTGGATTACATACATTATGTAGAAGAAAATCAACGTTTATATTTACATCACATTTACATCAATTAACAACATTAGAAGAAATAAAAAACTTGGATAATTTAGATATTTTTCATTTAAAAATTAATTATGATCGTGAAAAAAATATATTAATTTATGATCGTAAATTATCAGATGGTTCTGGTCCATCTATTTATGGATTACAGGTGTGTGAAGCGATGGGATTATCCAATGATTTTATTGGATTTGCAAAAAAGATACAAAATCGTTTAGAAAAAGAAAGTATATGTTCAACAAAACAGTCCGTTTATAATCCCAATATATTTATGCAATGTTGTGAAATATGTGGTTCTAAAGAAAAATTAGAAACTCATCATATAAAAGATCAAAAATTTGCTGATAAACATAAAATGATTAACCATCATCATAAAAATATAAAACATAATTTAGTTCCATTATGTTCCAAATGTCATTTACAAGTAACGAATCATGAAATAGTTGTTAAAGGATGGAAAGAAACATCTGAGGGAGATGAATTAGAATGGTATCAGGTTGAAAAGATTGAAAAAACAAGAAAAGCATTTTCAAATAAAGATATTACAAATATACTATCTTTAAAAAATGAAACATATCCTAAATTATCACAAATAAATTTTGTAAAAACATTGGAATTACATCATAATATAAAATTAAGTGTGTCAACATTAAGGAAAATATTAAAAGGAGTCTATTAAGATTATTATCTATACATATATTATAAATGAAAAGTAATCGTGTTCAAAGATCCAACCGACATTCAAGAACCAAACGTGTCCAAAGATCCAATCGCCGTTCAAGAACCAAACGTGTCCAAAGATCCAATCGCCGTTCAAGAACCAAACGTGTTCAAAGATCCAATAGACGTTCAAGAACCCGACGTGTCCAAAGATCTAATAGACGTTCAAAAACCAGACGTGTCCAAAGATCTAATAGACGTTCAAGAACCCGACGTGTCCAAAGATCCAATAGACGTTCAAGAACCCGACGTGTCCAAAGAACGAGTAGACACATGAGAGGTGGTATGGAACGTCAATGTTCCATTGATTCAGATGAAATGAGACTAATACAAGCCTTACAAG
>Ga0257126_1001203_pt1 | contig 18905 bp, 25 predicted proteins | sample SI060_120mmetaG_FD_190151 | JGI IMG/M metagenome (GOLD analysis project Ga0257126, IMG submission 190151) | Marine microbial communities from Saanich Inlet, British Columbia, Canada - SI060_120m | ecosystem: Environmental > Aquatic > Marine > Inlet | place: Canada: British Columbia | collected... | reverse complement strand
TGGAAGAACACTTGGATGTGGAAGAACACTTGGATGTGGATAGTAGTGTGATTGTTGAACAATTAGAATCATCGCAATTATTGGATGAATCAGATATTTATACAACATTAGAAGATATTGGAAAATTGACCGTAAAGGAATTACAAGAAATTGCTAGAAACCATAATGTAAGTGTAAAAAGTAAGGAAAGAAAACCAGAATTAATAAATAAAGTAAAACATATTTATAATTTATAATTGAATAAAAATATTTAGTTATTATATATGGATAGTGTTTTAAAAGTAGAGCCATACTTAATGAATGATGGAAGATGTTTTACAGATTATAGATCTATACATGAAACTAACAATAGTATTAAAAAATTATCATGTAATAGTACCAATAACTATAATTATAAATTGTGTTTGATAAATAATTTTGATAGTATAAAGAAAATGTTATATAATGATAATTTCAAAAATAATTTTAAATAGATTTTTTATTTTTTTATATTGTATTATTATAATGAATTGTTATAAAGCCTCTAATAATAAGTTTTTTAATTCAGCCGCAAAAATGTCTGATGGACGAACATTTACAGATTATAGACCAAATCATGAAATAAATAACCATATTTTAAATAATAACAAAGTAGCAAATATGCATAATTATAGAATGTTTTTGAGTCGTAATGCTGAAGCAATAATGGATAAAAATAGCGAATATATGTTTAATAAAAATGGATTATATGATTGTAAAAAACCATATGAAGTCGGTACTATGTTACCAGAACAATCACGTGTTGTATGTGATGAACATAATTGTAAACGTGTAATTGTAGATAAGAATGGTATTGGACAAGGACGTGAATATGTTACACATGGACCGAATAAATTGCTCGACCCATTAATTGACCAACCAGTATTAGACAATAATATTTGTTCGGCTAATAATTATAATATGTTTATTAATACTAATTAAGATATATTTTTTTATAATACTATATTATATGAATTACGATTGGAAAAAATTACATTTCGATGACGATTTTTGTAATGCTGTTATAGAAACAAATCAAAATGGAAATATAGTTGTAAAAGGAAACTTGAAAATAAATAAATCTAATGTTAAAATAGTGTATTGGGCTGCGAATCCTGCAGATAAAATTTATTCTGTAAGTGGATCAGGGTTACCATTTTATTCTCCAGATCAAGCCTTTTCAGATATGGTTAATGTAGGTAGTATGATAACGAATGGAAAAACGTTTGAATTTAAATTATATTATCCAAATAGCTACTATGTTGGGTTAGGAAGCGTTTTTGTTCCACCACAAGTATATATTAAAATATGTGATCCTGACATTAAATCTACCGTACAAGTAGTAAAGTTAGGTAATCAATTACCATATAAATCATTAACACATCCATTACCACCATTGAAGAATTATAGACATGATTCTTTATTTTATACAAATAATGATTTAACAATTAGAACTCAGGAACAAATATTAAGAGATAGTGCTTATCCATCTTTTAATGTAAAACCACCTAAAATGCCAGATAATTTTTGGGGATTAAAACCACCAATTTAAATAGAATTATTACTCATATAATCATATGAATGTTTTATTAGTTTTATAGACGAATATAAATATTCTCTAAAACTTTCACTTAATGTTTTTTTTTTGTGTGTAGGTAAACTTTCTGTATTTAAATCTTTAGAATTTATAACAACAAAATCATTTGTTTTATTACTATTAATAAATTCATAATCGTTGAAAGTATTGTGAAACTTTTTTTTTTTTATAATATTTATTGCTTTAGATTTAGTTTGATTATATGGTATGTCATTATGATATTCAGATGTTTCAAATTCTTCAGATTGATTCGTGTCATTCGAACGATTAATACCATATTGATTATTGTTATTAGATTGATTATATGTTATATCATTAGAATTATTCATATCACAATTATTTGAGTCATTAGACTGAATAGAGTCATCTGCCGAGATATATTCATCACTACTGCTACTAGATAATTCATCTAAAAAATTAAATTCAAGATCTGTGCTTGGGTCATTTTCACTAATACTTTTGTGGGTAAATGAACAAAATTGTTTTTCATTTGTATTAAAATTGTTTAAATTTGGAATACTATTAAAATTAATATCCATTAATTTATTTTCATCATTATTTAGTTCATCTTGTAAAAACCATGGATGATTAAAGAATGATTTCCAGTTTATTCTTTTTTGAGGGTTTGTAATACATAGTTTTGTAATTAAATCTTTACAATTATCGCTAATATCGACATTTATTACTATATTCTTTTTTTTTATTTCTAAGACTAAATCTATGAAATTATGTACATTAAATGGGGTATAACCGTGTACCATTTCATATAAAATAATACCGACAGACCATAAATCTGATTTATAATCATATCCATTTTTTGTAATTATTTCAGGCGCCATATACATAGGACTTCCACACAAAGTATTAATAATCGTATTTTTAGTGTAATATGTAGCAAAGCCAAAATCGGTAATTTTTATATCATAATTTTTAGATAACAAAATATTTTGGGGTTTTAAATCACGGTGTAAAATATTATTTTCTAATAAATATTCTAATCCATTAGATAATTGTATCATATATTTTTGTGTAAATTTTTCTTTTAATGGTTTTTTATTTAAAAACTTAGATAAATCACCATATTCATAATAATCCATGATAAAATATATATTACTTAAATGAGTATCAATAATAACATCATGGATTTTGACTATATTGCGATGATTTAGTTTTCTCATAATTTCAAATTCCCTTTTGATGTTCATTTTATTTTTATTTTTGTCTATTAATATTTCTTTTAATGCATATATTTTATTACTATGAATATGTTTACATTTGTATATTGTAGAAAAACTTCCTTTACCAATTCTTTTTTTATCAACGATATAATCTTTTATTGGAAAAGATTGATGTGATAATTCTGAAAATATATTCATATTTATATTATTTTTATAAAAAAAACTTTAATTATTATTTAAATAGATTTTAAATTATTTAAGTACAATTTAATATTAATTATAAAGATGACAAAAGCTTCTATATTAATTAATGATAATCATTTAATAGGAGAAATTATTGTTGAAAATGATATAGATAATAATATTCATGTATCAGAATCAACTATTAGTAAAGTAATATCGGGAAGAAGAAATACACTTGTATTAGATTCATGTCAAAAAATAATAAGTCAAATAAAGTCAGTATTGATTGGAATGTGTTTCACATCACGGTTTATGGGAACTGATATGTATGATAATTGTATTTATTCTGATTATGACGACGAATTTAAAAGCGAATATTTATATGGTATTCAAAATAGATATAATATACCTGCTGGGATAATATTATACCATATTAAAAATAAAGTGTTATTTGATTGTACTAATATAGAATTTATGATTAATGAATCTGTAATATCTTTTAAATTTACTGATTTAGATATAAACAAAAAATATATAGTAAAACGGAGTAATGGTGATATACAAGATTGTATTTTAATTTTTAATGGTGGGTTGTTTATAAAAGATGAACGTCTTAAAATAATAAATACATTTAATACTAATAAAGACGATGATTTGATGTCCCCATATTTAGGAGATTTACAAAAGGGCATTGATTTAATTGATTTTCTTAATCTAAATAATTTGATTATAACTATAAATATACCTTTTTTTGATACTAAAATAATAGAAAAATGTGATAGTATTATGAAAGAAGTTTTACTATATTACAATAGCAAACTTGATGATTTTGAGGAAAAATTAAAAAAATATACAATAAATAATGATAAAATAAAAATTACTTAAAGTTTTTCTTTATAGATTAGGTATAAAATGACCGATAATAAAAATGTTCTTGAAACGATTGATCTTGGATTTAAATCCTTAACAACACAAATCACTGAAATGTCTAAAGTCACACGTGGTCTTCAAGACGAACTTAAAGGATTACACAAGATTGTAAAACAAACTGAAAAGAGTAGTAAAAATAAAGTAAAAAGACCACAAGTCAAGATGAACTTGAGTACCCAACTTGAAAAGTTTTTGGCTATAGGACATGGTACACAATTGACTAAAGCTGAAGTAATGAAAAGTGTTTCAGGGTATATTAAAGAAAAGAATTTACAAATACAAGAAGATAGGCGTAAATTTTTACCAAATAAAGAATTAACTAAAATTTTTGGAATTAAAAAAGCATCAAATATGACATTTGTAGAAATTAATAAGCATGTTAGTCATCATTTGACGGTTCCGACAGCACAATAATTACCACCAACCACCTTTCATTTTACGAACATTGTTAGCACTTTTACGTGTTTTTCTAGCAGTTCGTTTTTTCATTCTTCCTCGTGATTGTTTTTTGTTTTTACATTTTGCTGATTTAGGACTAGATTTTGCTTCAACAGCATATTCAATTACGTATTCAGAATTAGAACCTGAAGGTTTTCTGATAATTGGATTCTTTAATTTCTTTCTATGAAGTTTGTATGTATATTCTTTAGCCTTTGAATTTTTAGTGGTTTCTTTAACTGTAATTTCTAATGTACATACTCCTCTAATTTTTTTAACACGACATAATTCATTAAATGCCTTTTTAGCGGCAGAAACCGGTGTTTTTGATACATATTTTCCACCATGAAATTTAGTTTTACAAGCTCCATGTTTTCCAACATCAATTACTGTAAATGAACGATATCCATCTTTACCACTCGCATTTTTAACCATTTATAATATAGTGTTAGAAAATAAATTTAATTATTTAAAGATAATTTTTTGATTACATTTAATTGATGCTATTATTAATTTTTATTTATAATATTTTTTTAGTGTTTGGTCTAAATTTATTTTTTTCAGATTATGAATTTACATCACGTGTTGCTAGTTTTAGTAATGCTGTTATATCTATGTTAGGAGGAAGTTTATATATTATGAATATGATAGATATAAATATATTTCAATATTTTATAATTTATAACGCGGTATATACATCTACAGATATTGTATTATATGTTACTAATAAAGTTTCAAATAATGATATATTAGAGATGATGATTCACCATGTATTTTTCTTAATTGGGGGATATTGTAGTTATAATTTATATATTGAACCAATATATTATGCTTATGGTATGATGAGTGAAACAAGTACTGTTTTCTTAAATACACGTTGGTTTGGACATCATAAGTATATCCCAGATTCAACTATTTATACAACATTATTTTGGATATCATTCTTGATATTTAGAATAATAAATATGATTTATATATCATATTCTATATTAAATAGTAGTTATAACTATTATTTTGTATTAGTATTTCCATTTGTAATATTGAATTCTATATGGTTTTATAAATTAACTATAAAATTATTTATGGGAAAATCAAGATTATTATAGTTGTAAATAATAATGGTGTTATTACGATCATTAATGATGGGTGGGATAGATGGTATTATTACTATATTTAATATAATATCTGGCATTGAAGGATCAAATTTAAATTCTAAATATATTTTTATAATTGGTATAGCAGCAATACTATCAGATGCTATATCTATGGGTACTGGTGAATATGTAAGTGTTAAGGCAGATATGAAATATAAACAAAATAGAGACATAAATCCTATTAAAAATGGCGTTGTCATGTTTTTATCATTTGTTTCGTTTGGATGTATACCACTTATATTGTATTATTTAATGACTCAATTAAATGTTAAAAATAGATATATTAGCACCTATATTTCAATTATAATAGCATTGTTTATTTTAGGTGTAATTAAATCTAAATATACAAAGGAAAAATGGTACGTATCTGGTACAAGTATATCAATGTATGGTGGTATAGCATCATTTGTAGCATATAATGTTAGTAAATTTATATCAAATATAAATTAAAATTATTTAAAAGTAATTTAAACGAAATTTCACTGTATGTATCTATGTCAAATACACTATTAAATAATTGCCTGTATATTTTTAATGGAACAATATGTATTCCAGGTATAATAATGTTTTCATATTATTTAAATAAAAATCTTGATAATAAAAGTTTAGATATATTAAATTGTAGACAAATGTTATTTTTGTCTTTTATAACAATGATAAATTCTATACTATGTTTAGCATGGACAAAAAAATATAAATATATTGGATTTAATACAACCCTAGCATTGTTTATATACAAATCATACAATATTATTTACATATCAAATATGTGTAATATAAATAATAATTCAATATGGTATTATTATATTTATTGTTTAATACTAAATGGTATAAATATAGTTACTTATATAATAGCATTAATACAATATACACACCGTAATCAATTAAAAATTACAAACATAAATGAAGATACTGTATATGAAAATATATATGAAAATATATATGAAAATACAATGTATGATGTCCATAACAATTTAATAAATGACTAATTTATTTATTTAAAGCATATAAATAATCCCAATTTTCATCTATTTGTTCGTCAGTTGGTAGTATAATTGGGTTGCTTAATGTAGTAATTTTTTTCTTTAAACGTAGTACATTTCTTTTCAAATTCTTATTTTTCTTATAAAAATATGTATTTTTTATAATTAACTTATTATTTACTATTTTTAATTGTTCTAATTCATTTTTGTATACTTCAATTAATTCACTCATTAAATAGTTATAATAAATTTTTTTTAAGTTTAATTTAAAAATCATTTATGTTGCTGTTCAAATTAGCATACATTTGGGATGAACCCGAAAATCCAATAACACCTTGATCATTTATCAAATTACCATCAATTGGTTTGTGTTCATTATGTGTATTATTTACTATTTCTTCATTATTACCACTTTGTTTATATGGTGGTTCACCATTTGTTTTTAATAATAATTCTATTGTATTTATAAGTTCATTTTGGTCTGCTCCAGAAAATGTATGAATTGGTTTTGGTGAATTATTTTTGTAAAATTGGAATGTAGGCATACATGTAATTTCACATTTCTCTGACACTTCTTCACATACATCTACATCTATTTTTAAGACAGATAAATGTGAATTATTTTTTCCAATATTTTCTACAATTGGAGATATAGTTTGACATGGACCACACCATTTCGCTGTAAAATAGCATAGTGTTAATTCAGGATTATCTTGATTATTTAGTATTAATTGATTGAATTGTTCTTCATCTTTGACTTCAGTAAAACCCATATTATAATTATAATAAAAATTTATTCTTTATATAATTTTAATTTAAAAACTATATTAGATAAAATCTTATGGAAAAAACAATATTAATCGTTGGTGGAGGGATAAGTGGATTAATTGCCTCGGCAAATATAAAACACAAACATCCATATTATAATGTGATTTTAGTAGAAAAAAACGATGTGCTTGGGGGACGATTGTTTTGTACAAAAAAAAAAGATTGGACACATAATAATGGTCCCAGTTGGTATTGGATGGATGATATTATAAAAAAGGTTTACAAAGAAATAGGTATAAAACCTACTGATATATACACAATTAAAGAATTAAATCCACAATATAAATTAGTATTAGAATCTAAAAATGTATTAGTGCCAAATAATTTAGAAGAATTTAGAAAAATGATATCTGAGTTTGATCCAGATTGTTTAAATAAATTTGATACTTTTATAGAACACAATAAATACAAATACAACTTAATAACAAATGTGTTTCTAAATTATTATAATTTATCACTAATAGAATATTTTAGTATATTATTACCATATTATGTATACAAACTAGATTTATTCAAATCTTATAGAGAGTCCGTTACTATTTCATCAAACAAAACTATTCAAACATTAATGGAATGGCCAAGTGTATTTATTGGTAGTGGTCCGAAAAATGTATCTGGTTTATTTAGTTTTTTAACTTATTCGATGATAGTAAATGGAACTAGCATTCCTAAAAATGGTATGATATCTATAATAGAACTATTAGAGAATCATATAGATTCTTTGAATGTCACCATTATTAAAGAAGAATCCCTTTACCATCTCACTATTAAAGATAATACAGTGGATACGGCAATTATATTGGACAAATATTATAATGAACGTAATATTAAAGTTGATAGCATTATATGTGCATGTGATTACAAATATATAGAAAATATTTTACCAAATAAATTTAGATCGTATCCTAAAATGTATTGGGAAAAACAAGTCATGTGTCCATCTGCCATTATTTTTAATGTTATGTTAGATATCAAAATACCACATTTATACAGCCATACATTATTTTTTGATACGCCTATGGATAGACACTTAGAATGTATTTATAATACTAATAATATGCCAAATGAACCTTTATTTTATATTAATAAATATAGCGATAATACAAAGGGTGATAAGTTATTTATATTAATTCCATCAAATTTAAATAATGAATTGGGTCATTGCGAGATGAATAAAGATGAAATACACCAGTTATTTAATTATTGTATGAAAAAATTAGAAGGTAAATATAATTTACCATTTATTGAACATATAGTACATTATGACCATACATTAAATGAAAATTTTAGGTATCGATTTTATGCTTATAAAGGAAATGCTTATGGACTAGCATGTGATAATTATCAACTTGGATTTTTTAGACCTAAACTAAAGAGTAGATATTTGAATAATTTATATTATTGTGGACAAATGTCAAATCCTGGACCAGGTATTCCTCCAGTAATGATATCAGGATTGTTAGCATCAAATTTGGTATTACACGAATTGAATTATAAAGATACAATATTTGAAAAAATGTTTCGTTTTTTTAGCAATGTATGGGTATTAATTACAAATATGATTGTTATGATGGTAACAATCGGGTTTGATAAAGATTGGATTAAAAAGGAATTTAATTATGTATTTTTTGGAAAAGTAGAAGAGTATAATAGTTTTAATTATTAACTCTATTAATAGTATGTATGATATTACAATCATTGGTAGCGGACCATCTAGTTTATTAACACTATTGTATTTAGTTACTCATTATGGCGAATTAAACTATGTCGTTATTTCCCATAAATTTATGTGCTTTACGTGTACTTATGGTGTATTTTTAGAGCAAATTGAAGGGTCATGGATATATGACTATTTAGATAAAAATAAATTATTTCCAAACATTATTGATGTAGATGTAAATTGTTCAATTGAAAAAAACAATAAAACATCTACTAAACTTAAATATGGGGTATTAGATAATAAATATTTATACAATTCTATACTAGATATTATATCAATTTATAATGTTGATTTTATATCAGGGAATGTAACAAGCACATACAAAAATAGTTATTATAATACCACCTTATTTAAACAAACATTAAATACATATATTATTAATAGTAAATTTATAATAGAAGGAACTGGAAAACTCAAGCATATTGGAATTGACCGAAATAAACAGTACAAAACATTTAAACAATATTTTGTTGGATTAAAAATACAGTCTTTATATGATCACAATATACCGAATGTTATGTTGTTAGACTGGTATAACCCAATTGGTTACAAAAATACATCGTTTTCATATATAATACCATATAATTCTAATACATTGTTAATAGAAGAAACGGTATTAATATGCGAATCAGATAATGTTTGTAAATATGAACTATTACATAAAAAATTGATATCTAGAATAAAAGAATATGATATCACATTGTACAAAACAATTAAATTTGAAATAGACAATATTCCATTAAACTATAATATTCCATTAAATACATCTGTTACATTTGGGGTAGGACAAGCAGGAAATATTATTAATAATTTGTCCGGCTATACGATTGGAACAAATATTTATCATATACCAGAAATTTGCGAGACTATTATGGAAACAAATTTTAATACAAAAAAAGTAATAGATAACTATTGGTGTCTAAAACGAAGAATTATAAATAAAATAAATAATATTGGACTAAACATGATGAATGATTTAAGTCAAAATGAATTGTCCGAATTCCATCATTATTATTTCAAACACATTGTTGGAACATATAATTATCGTGTATGTTTTTTGAATTGTGATTCTAAAGAAGAATTTGGGTGGTGGAAATTCATGTATAGTTTTAAGAACTATTATCATTTTCCAATTAAATATTGGTTGAAGATTGGATATTATACTCTATTTTATTAAAAATAGAGGTCCAAACATTGCTGGATTGTTATTCTTTTTCTAGGGTCGCACACAAGCAATGAATATACTATAGAATTTATTTTTTTAGTATCGTTTTTCTCAGATGAACAACATCCATAGGTTACATTGTCTAAATACACATATTTCAAACTATATAATGTGCGACCAAAACAATAACTATCTATTTTATAAACACGTTCGCGATATTTCTTCAATAAATACTGATTATTTGTATCTTTTTCAAGATCGGTTGCTTCTATTTTGGGAAGCCATGGCATAACACCCATTCCAACAAAATGGTGTGGAAAATAGTATGGAGTACCTCTAATATTTGATACATAATCATCAAATGGTTCTTTTGAACAAAATCCAAAATCAATTAACTTGAATTGGTGTGTATTAGTATTGATCATTATATTTTCTGGTTTAACATCTAAATGACATAGTTTATGTGAATGAAGGAAACTAAGACCTTCCATAATTTGTTTTGAAAAATGAATAATAGATTTGACCGAATTCCAAAAACTAAAATCTTGATTGGTATTTATATCATCGATAGTTTCATGGAGTTCTTTGTTTCCAGCATAATCCACATAAAAATAGATTAAGGATTCATTGAACAATGTTATATCATTTGCTAATTCAAACACATGTTTGTAAAATGGTTCAGTTTTGTATAACACAAATGTAACATCATCGGGAAGAGCGTAATAGTTTGACCAGTTTTCGATTTGTTTTATAGTATCAATATGTTTAAGCTCATTATGTTTAGCATTGATCTTAGTAATTTTAATCAACTTATTTTCTTTTGGTTTAATGAATCCTTGGTAATGATTTTTTCCAATCACTATTGAACATGACCCAGTTTTAACCATAGTGTCAATCATTTAATATATATGACATGTATTTTTTACAATCAATTTTACATTAAAATAATGTACTGTATGTCATTTCAACTTATCACTAAATAATATCCATTATATCCCTTTTTTTCCCTTTACCATACGTTCTATCTTCTGTTATATACTTTTTTTGTTAGTTTCTTGATATATAATTATAAAAATAATAAATATATAAAATATTTTAAAAGAAAAAACTTAAACAAAAAATTAGCATACATTATAATCATGAATCTATTTTTTATTGGCGCTATTATTTCAAGTATTAATATATCCTATTTCAAATATAAATCTAATTTTGATACTTATTTAGATCATTATAATAAAAATTATAATGATAGTGACTATTGGTATCGTTATAATATTTACGAAAAAAATATGGATTACATATTAGAAAGAAATAATAATTTGACATCTTATAAGTTGGGTGAAAACAATTTTACGGATATGTCTACTATTGAATTCAATAATAAATATTTAAAACATAAAATGATAATAAATCAAAGTGTAGTATCAAATTATAATAATTCAAATAAAAATTTACCAAGTAGTATAGATTGGAGATCAAATGGAATAGTAACTAATGTTAAAGATCAAGGTCAGTGTGGAAGTTGTTGGGCCTTTAGTGCCGTTGGTACATTGGAAGGACAATGGGCTAAAAATACTTCAAATTTAGTGTCATTGAGTGAACAAAATTTAGTGGATTGTGCTGGTAATTATAGTTGTGATGGATGTGAAGGTGGGTGGCCAGATAAAGCATTAAAATATATTATTGATAACGGTATTGATACTGAGACTAGTTATCCATATCAAGCAGTAGATGATCCACAATGCTTATATAATACATCTTATAGTGGGGCGAATATGACAAAAGTGGTCATGCTGCCAACTGGAAATATGTCATCATTATATGATGCTTTAGGTAATATTGGTCCTATATCTGTAGCATTGGATGCTGAAGGTGATTTTCAAATGTATAAATCTGGTATATTTAATAGTACTAGTTGTTCATCTACTATGTTAGATCATGCTGTTTTGGCGGTTGGCTATGGTATATCTCCATCAAATCATAGTTATTTAATTATTAAAAATAGTTGGGGATCTGGATGGGGTATGGATGGCTATATTTATTTTTCTACTGAAATTGATAATATGTGTGGTATAGCACAACATTGTTCTTTTCCAATAGTTTAGGGTTATATATAAAATTGATTTTTATTTACATTTAATTTACTGTTTAAATTATAATGAAAAGTTTTGTTTGCGAAAAAGACGTTATTGAATTGAAAAAACATGATATAAATTATGATGAAGATATTATTGTATTTATAAATGAAATGAAAGGATATTTTTATAAAAAATGGGATTCAATATACCATAAAGATATAGATAAAATGACAAAGAATACAATAGAAGAATTTAATATATTAATTGGTAATTATCCTTCAAATGAAAGTTGCGATAAATTATCAAATGCCTTTGAATGTGCCTCAGATGAAGATTTAGATATATTATCTGAAAAAACTATTGACATTTTAGGATATTTTTATCATATACAATTATATTAAATTTAGGATATTATTTTCTAAAATTATTTATTATGGAAGATTTAAATTTTGATTTCGATACTATTATAGATGAAATAGAAATAGAATATAATAAATGTGAATTAGAATATAAAGAATATGAAGCCTATTTAAAAAATCGTCAAATAGTTCCATATATCAATAATATTATTCTGTATAATTACATAAATACAATGAATTTTGTTTTTTTTTATATATTGAATAATAATTAAATTTAAATTACTTAAAGTTTAAGGTGTATATATTACCATAAACATGCCAGCAAAAAAAAATTCAAAGCCTAAATCTGAAAAAAAAACATCAACCACTAAAAAATCAGCAGCACCAGTTGTCGCAGCACCAGTTGTCGCAGCACCAGTTGTAGGAGCACCAGTTGTAGGAGTACCAGTTGTAGAAGCACCAGTTGTAGAAGCACCAGTTGTAGAAGCACCAGTTGTAGAAGCACCAGATGTAGATTCTTCTGTATCTATTGAACAAGAATTCACTAAGTTAACTGAACGTTTAGCAGACCTTAAAACACTTCAAAGTTCTATTATGACTGATTTGAAAAATCTTCAGAAATCAGTACATAAACATGTAAAGGAGTGTAGTAAAAAACATAAAAAAAAAAAATGTAGAGATCCATCAGCACCAAAAAGAGACCCAAGTGGATTTGCTAAACCATCATTGATTTCAAATGAATTATGTAATTTTCTTGGAAAGCCAGAAGGAACTGAAATGGCACGAACTGAAGTTACTAAATATTTGACTAAATATATTAAAGAACATGATTTACAAGACTCTGCTAATAGGAGAAAAATTCTTCCAGATAATTCACTTCAAAAATTGTTAAATGTTGGTACAAGTGACGAAGTGACATATTTCAACTTACAAAAATATATGAAGGTACATTTTCCAAAAAAAAATGTTAATTTATCTGTTTAATAAATGATAATTGATTTAATCCATTTAATATTCTATGTGTTATATTTTCTTTATGTAAATTGTTAGAAGTTATTGTTATTGATATAGTATTTTTTATTATATTTGTGTTTATACATGTGTCTGATGGAATATAGTTATTCGTTCTAGATTCATTTAATATAGTTGTTTCGTGAATATTTGATAATTTTCTAACTTCCTTTTCCTTTTCCTTTTCCTTTTTAATAGGTTTTATTTTGTTACAATACTTATCTCTTGTCGAATCACGATAAAATTTTGTATCATGAATTTTTTTGACACTGTCGTATATTTCATCATTTGTACCATGTACCCTTCTATATTTTTTAGAAATTTCTGTAAAGACCTTATTATGTTCATATTTTTTAATATTTTTAATAATAGAGTTCATAAATTTATTTAGTTTTGTATTTTGTTTTTTTTCATTAACTTCACCTATAATGTTGGTTATTTCATCTATTTTGTTTTCCTTTCTTTTTTTGTCAGTATTATATATGCCTTCTGTAATAAAGTACTTTAATTTTTTTAAAATTTCTTTATTACATTCATCAATTTTTTTTTTTCTGAGCAAATAGGTGTTAATACTAATACTTACATCATCATTAAATTTACATTTTTTTTTTATCATTTTTGATAATGTTTTAGATTCATTGGAGTTCTCAATACCAGAAACTGTGGGAGTGACACTAACACTATCATATGATTTGGTTTCACTTAATGTATCGTTACCAGAATATTTGGAATAGATATTATCGATACCATCTGATTTTTTTTTACTTAATATATCTTTAATGGAGGATGTTAAATTATCTTTTTCTTTTGTATAAATCAAATAGTGGTTGATATTTGTTGTTAACTCAAATTTGCGGTAATCTAGTTCATTTGAATTCTTTGATAAAATATCACTTATTTTTGATATTAATGTATTTTTAGAATTATCCATTAATAATATATTATATTTTATCTTAGGGCATATTTAATTTTTTGATTTATTTCATTAATTTGAGATTCTGTAAAATCATTTCTTGATTGAATTGTAAATGTTATAGAATCTGCCTTTCTAACTACAATATTATGTTGTTGAGATGTATTAACAACACCATAGGTTTGTTGACCATAGGTTTGTTGAGGATTCATTAATTGATGGTATATAGTATTAAATTGTATTTTTTGATTATTTAGTTTTATATAAACATTTTGATCTAATATTATATTACATGTATTCACATTTGTGACACCTTGGTATAATATTAAATTATTAGATTCAAACGTTTTTAAAGTATTTAATAAATCATTACTAATGTATTTATATATTTGTGATTTAATATAGTCATCTTTGACTAAATTATTTGAATTAATCATTAATATATTATTTAAATGTTTTTTGAATTCATTGTTCAATAAATTGTCAAAAATAATAGTCCAAATATGTGTTGTTTTGTCATATCCTTCAGAAGTAATATATTGTTTTGATAAGTCTGTTATTTTACTATTATTATTACAGTTATATACTGTATTTTGTGGTGTATTTGAACCATATATACCAGAAAATAAAGTTATAACTGGTATTTTTTTGTTATTAGTCAATGTAATATATGTTTCAGTTAATTTATTAATAATACTAACTTGATTTTCATTAGATATTATAAATATTTTGTATTTTCGTGTATTAATTAAAGTGTATATATAATTAAATAAATGTATAGAATCGTTATTTAATCTAGAACCTCGTCTTAAATCTAAATTTAATAAAAAAAAATCTATGAAAATATGACTTATAAATTTAGTTTCAATTCTATAATTTTGATTTAAAGTATTTATTTCACTCATTATTAATTATAAAATATTTAAAAATTGATATTATAATATTATAATATAAGTTTAAAAAATGTCAAATCAATGTGGTCGAATAGACATTATAATGGGTTGTATGTTTAGTGGTAAAAGTACCGAAATAATAAGAAGAATTAATAGATACAAAGCATTAAAGAAAAATATATTAATAATAAATCATATTAGTGATACACGATATAAAACAGATTGTATTGTAACCCATAATAAGGTTTCAATTGATTGTACTAGTTTAGAATCATTAAGTAATGTGACGAAAATGGATAATTATCTATCTCTTGATGTTATAGTAATTGAAGAAGCCCAATTTTTTAAAGATTTATATTCATTTGTATTAAATGCTGCTGATAATGATAACAAAATAATTATAATAGGAGGTTTAGACGGCGATTCAAATAGAAATGATTTTGGAGATATAATTAAATTGATCCCAAAATGTGATAGTGTAAAGAAATTACATGCATTATGTTCTGTATGTAATGATGGAACATTGGCTTGTTTCACAAAAAGATTAGTGGATAATAAAGAACAAATATTAATAGGTGTGAATGAATTCATACCAGTATGTAGATATCATTATTTAAAGGATTAAATAGTTTTATTGAAAATAATCTAAAGATTTTTTTTTTATTACAAATAAATTCTATGTCAGAAATAGTTAAAAAAAAAAGAGGACGCAAACCAAAAAAAAAAGATGAAACTGTACAACCCACAGAAAAAAAGAAAAGAGGTAGGAAACCAAAAAATAAAGATATAGAAGTTAAAATACCTAAAAAACGTGGAAGAAAACCTAAAAAAATAGATACAAAAGAAATATGTAAATTAACAGAAGAACCTATTATTTTACATTTACCTATTAAAAATATTAATCCAACTATAAATGATATACCTAAACCATATTTGAATAATACAAATTTTAAAAATATAACTACTAATATAGATAATATAAAGTCTGTTGTAGAAGATGAAATTGTATATAAAGACAACATTATTACTAAATTTAATGATTTATGTAACAAATATAATAATATTGTTGTCGAACGTGATAAAGTATTTCCAGTTTTTTTAGAATTTAATGAATATAATAAAAAAAAAGAATGGCCTTCATGTACTAATATTGATTGTCTTTGGTGCTGTCACCAGTTTGAGAATTTTCCCTTTGGTATACCTATAAAAAAAATAGAAGATACATATCATATGTTCGGTAATTTTTGTAGTGCTGAGTGTGCCTCTGCATATAATTTTGATAACAATAATAGTTATGAATCTTATGAACGATATAGTTTAATAAATTACATTTACAGCAATAACAAAAAAATAAAATTAGCAGGACCAAGAATTTCTTTAAAGAAATTTGGAGGACAACTAAATATAAATGAATTTAGACAAAATAATAATATATATAGTAAAAATTATAAACTATTATTACCACCAATGATTTCATTAATTCCAATTATAGAAGAAGTCAATATATTAGATTGTAAAAATATAAACGATAATACCATGTTCAATTTAGATGAGAATGAACTAAAATTAAAAAGATCAAAACCTTTACCAGATTCTTATAATACATTAGAAAATTGTATGAACCTTAAATTAGTCTAAATAAAATATATTATTTCTGTTAACATAATATGGCTATAAATCAACTATATAAAGTAAAACCACCATATTGTATTTTAGTAGAATTTTGTTTATATTTTGATATTGATTTAAATAATTTAGATAATAAAAAATCATTTACAATTAATGATGTTAAATCTAATATTAGTAAAAATCTTGATTTAATCAAAACTATGTTATTACCATATTATTTAGTATGTAAATCTAACATATATTTAAATAATTTATCGGCAAAAAAAACGATTACACTTTTAAGACAACTATTGAAAGTACATAATTACAAATTAGATTCGACTGATTATTATATTAAATCAAAAAAGTACATTTTGTACAACATCATCGTAAATACAAAAAAAAAAAAAGACAACATTAATGGTGTTATAAAATTTGATTAATATATAAAATATATTCATCTTTATCTATTTTATTATAATAAATACTATTAAAACAATCTTTAAATTTTTCTATATCTTTATTATTAATATAATAAATCATACTTTTAATTATATTTTCAATATTTGTTATATTAATATTTATTATAAAATTTATGATATATGTATATAATTTAGAATCTATTATAGTAAATAATTCATACAATAATGGTTCTAATTTATTATTTGTTTCTGATAATTCTAATATAGAAAATGTATTTTCTGAATATTTTTTTATTGTTATATGTTTCATTAATAATGTTAATTCTTTCAATATGTTATTATTACTTTTGTTTATTCCATTTATTTTTAAAGGACCAATTGTTTTTTTATAGGAAAATGATATAGCGTCCGTAATATTTGGTAAAAAACATATTTCATTAATCATTTTTTTATCTTGTGACATGATGATAAATTCAGAATATAGTAAAATAGATCTTTCAACCAAAAATATAGTTAATTTTATATTATTGCTATATAATATTAATATAATAAACACATTATATATCATATTTATACCAGAAATTATTGACTTTTGTTTATTATTTATTGATTTAAATTTACTGTCTAATTCTATTATAGATTTTACAATACATTTATTAAAAATATTCAATATTTTTTTTGAATTAATTTTTTTATGTACCTTTTCCTGATTTATAAAATCAATTAATTCTACCATATTAATACAGTTTATTTTATTACGTTCAAATAAAAGTTTTTTTTTATGTGTTTATTATGTCTTAAAGTAGACATATCTATCATTGTGATAGTATTTTAATTATAATAATAGATTATAATAGTAAATATAATAAAAATAATTTAATTATATATAAATTATTTATAAATATGTAAAAAAAATTTGTCATCAATAATGATTTAGATTAATCAAAATTCCATCAAATGGATGGAATATATATTTTGTTTCTCTAATATTACCAATTACTGGTAATATTGTATTTTTTTGTAATTCTTTAGGAATTACAAAATCAACGATGTTTTGATTTTGTTTTGTATTTATTAAATTATCTATTGGTTTTATATTAGTTTCTATTGGTGTTATTTCTTCCAAATTTTCAACAGTATTCATTTCTTTAGGCATTATATAATCAACAAACTCCGTAGGTGTATCTTCAAGTCTTCTTTCCAAACTAACCATAGAATTTATTTCTTCTTGTTTTTCTTCAACTATATATTCATTTTGATTTGCAATAATACCACTATTATTTCTTTTTTCATACTTTTTAACTGGTTCAACTACCTTTTGAACTGGTTCAACTACCTTTTGAACTGGTTCAACTACCTTTTGAACTGGTTCAACTACCTTTTGAACTGGTTCAACTACCTTTTGAACTGGTACAACTACCTTTTGA
>Ga0257126_1001202_pt1 | contig 18917 bp, 18 predicted proteins | sample SI060_120mmetaG_FD_190151 | JGI IMG/M metagenome (GOLD analysis project Ga0257126, IMG submission 190151) | Marine microbial communities from Saanich Inlet, British Columbia, Canada - SI060_120m | ecosystem: Environmental > Aquatic > Marine > Inlet | place: Canada: British Columbia | collected... | reverse complement strand
CTGGAGCTGGAGCTGGAGCTGTTATGGGAGCTGGGGCCGTTGTGGGAGCTGGGGCCGTTGTGGGAGCTGGAGCTGTTGTTATGGGAGCTGGAGCTGTTGTTATGGGAGCTGGAGCTGTTGTTATGGGAGCTGGAGCTGTTGTTATGGGAGCTGGAGCTGTTGTTATGGGAGCTGGAGCCGTTGTGGGGGGGGCAACAGTGTAACTTCCGTTGGGATAGGTCCCATTATTTTGATTTTGGCGCTCCCGATAGACCGCGTAGCCTGTCCCAGCGGCCCCACCGGGAGCTGCTGATCGAGCGATATCATTCCGATTACCAGCAGTATTGTTTGATAATGCTGCACCTGCCGCGGCTCCACCGAGGTCATATGGTTGTTGGATGGGCGAGCAGGAGATGAGAGTAAGGGTTCCGGCAGTAAGCGCGACCACAAGTGTTTGGTAGGTTTTCATTTGGTTCGTTTAACGTGGGTTGGGAATTTATTATTCAAGGATGCCTTATTTTTTAGGTAATGCTATGAAGAAATGCATTATTTTTAGCATTCAGTATTTGATTGTTGATGAGGTTCCTCTTTTTCAATGGTATCAAGCGCCGTGATGAATAGCTCTTATTCATAAAGAAGGTGGCAAGTCGGAAGAATAAAGACTATAAACTACCCCGATGGCGGGTGACAATAATGAGCTCGAGAAGTGGGCGACTGATGTCATTTTTGGTCGGGCCCGAGGGCTTGGCCCCTCTGTAATGCGGATTGTTCTCCGCGGGCTTTCTTGGGTTTATCGTTTTGGGGTCAATTTGCGACTTCGCCTTTTTCGCAGCGGGTGGAAAAGCCGATCGAATCTCGGCACGATGGTGGTGAGTATCGGGAATATAACGGTGGGCGGAACCGGAAAAACTCCAGTGGTGGAAAGATTTGCAAGGGAGCTCATGGCTAGGGGACGAAAAGTTGCGATATTAAGTCGTGGTTATAAGAGCTCCGAACTAAAAGAAAGGCAGCGATGGACTAATCCTGAAACTGGGGAAATTGTGACTAGTCCGCCTAAAATTGTGAGCGACGGTCGTGAAGTTCTTCTTGGGGCGAAGTATGCTGGTGATGAACCGTTTATGTTGGCGAAAAACCTTTCTGGAGTCTCTGTAGTGGTTGATCGGGACCGGGTGCGAGGTGGTCGGTTTGCAGTGAAGGAATTGGGAGCGGATACCTTATTGCTTGATGATGGTTTACAATATCTTGACCTCGAGCATTCACTTGATGTGGTTCTCGTGGACCAAAACGCTCCATTTGGAAATGGCTACATCTTACCCCGAGGAACGATGCGGGAGCCTCCTCCCAATCTTTGCCGGGCGGATTATATTTTCATCACGAAATGTGACGGAAATCCGCAGGACGAGTTGATCAAGCGGATTCGGAAATACAATCAAGAGGCAGAGATTTTACAATGTACGCACGGGCCCAAGCATCTTCAGGGGGTTTTCAATGATGAGGTGCTTTCATTGGATGCTCTGGAGGGAAAGTATATCGGCGCGATTTCAGGTATCGCACAGCCCGAAAGCTTCGATCGTCTGCTGAAGGAGCTGGGTGGGAAGGTGATGTTTCATACGACTTTTTCCGACCATCACGCTTTTACTTCTAAAGAGATCGAGCCGTTCATGGATCGATGTATCAACCGCGGAGTGGACATGATCGTAACAACCGAAAAAGACGCTGTGCGATTTCCAAAACCAAACAAAATCGATGTTCCGATTTATTACCTGCGTATAGAAGTTAGTATTCTTAAGGGAGAAGAGGTTTGGGAGCAGTGCCTAGAGAGAATCTGTAAGCGAGTTTCGAGGGAGCCCGAAGACTGGGCCGAGGAACGCTTGGGCCGGCCTGAGTCCGCCTAAAAGAAGAATTGCACTCGCAATTTTTGGAAGAGGGGAGAAAGTCCCGACGTGTTTGATCAACTGCAACGACCCTTGCGTGACTTGAGGCTATCTTTGACTGACCGTTGCAATTTTCGGTGTCGTTATTGTATGCCAATCGAAGTCTTCGGGCCTGGTTATCAGTTCCTGCCACGTAATGAGATTTTAGACTTCGATGAACTGGTTAGAACAGTAAGGATTGGGGTTGGATTAGGCGTGAGTAAGGTTCGATTGACAGGTGGGGAGCCCCTTTTACGCCGCGGAGTTGAGGATCTAGTTGCGATGATCGCAGCGGTCCCGGGGGTTGATGATTTGGCCATGACCACGAATGGTATTTTGCTAAACCATCATGCTGAAAGCTTAGTTGCAGCAGGTCTAGACCGAGTGACTGTCAGTCTTGATGCTCTGGATGAGGAGACATTTGCCAAAATGAATGGTGTGGGGGCCAAAGTTGACCGAGTCTTATTAGGCATTCAATCGGCTCAGGAATACGGTCTTCCAGTGAAGGTCAACATGGTGGTTCAACGTGGAGTCAATGAGCAGGAGATTGTTCCAATGATCCGCTGGAGCCATGACGTTGGTGTAATTCTCCGATTCATCGAATTCATGGATGTGGGGGAGACGAATGGTTGGGATACACGGGAGGTAGTCACAGCCAAAGAAATTTTGGAAATTGTAAGTGAACAATATCCGGTGGAAGAGGTTACAGCCGCCTATCCTGGTGAAGTCGCAAGGCGATGGCGCTTTCTTGATGGTGCGGGGGAGTTTGGGACGATTTCTTCGGTAAGTCAGCCGTTCTGTGGGGATTGTTCGCGTTTGCGGGTCTCAGCGGAGGGGAAGGCATTCACATGCCTGTTTGCGAGTCAGGGCGCAGATCTTAGGGGCTGCCTTCGTTCAGCAACTTCGGATGAAGATGTGGCTGAGTTCGTCCGTGGTTTGTGGGGGAGCAGGAACGATCGTTACTCTGAGGAGCGTGGAGAAGTCGAAAGGCCGAAAGCCGAAATGAGTTACCTTGGGGGCTAATTTCTGGAGCCGTGTCTAATTCAATTGTTCAAGCCGGATGAGAGCCGACAGCTCCCGCTAAAGCCATCGAATAATTCTACCGGGGGAAAGCTTTCGTAAGCTAATACTAAGAGAAGGGTATTGAGACCCCATTTTTCACGCGATTGCTAGAGTCTAGCTTTTGCCTTTTGGTAGGCTTTTTTCAGCTTTTCAAGGCGAGCTTCGATCGTTGAGATCTCCTTGATCAGGCTCGCAAGCTCTTCCACTGCGCGCAGCTCTTTGGATACTCCTTTCGCCGCCTTTGTTCCCGAGCCCCCATCTTTAAGCCTCCATGACGAGATAGTCGCAGCTGTTACCCCAAATTTGGCGACTGCCTTAGTTTGTCCACCCCGACCTTTTTTTGTGATAAAATCGAGGATCTCTTTTTTTTCGGACGCACTGTAGCGCTTCACTTTTTTTTTCGCCTTCGCCATATACTAAGCGTGATCCACTCTTCGATTGTGTCAAATTAAAATGAAAAAGTTTTTGTTAGGAAAAATATAGTTGAGTTATTCTCTTATTTTCCCCGAAAGTCGTAGCAAATCAGGCGCGATGGAGTGCCATCAAATCCTTTTAGGTTTTGAACAGTATATAGAAGACCGTTGCTTAGAACAGGGGGGGTCCACGAATCTTTTGCGAAAAACAGTCGGGTTCTTTGGACGATTTCAATTTTTTCCGGGGTCATCTTGAGTTCAACAAAGCTCCCATCTTCGCCTAAAGAGAAAGTGCGATCCTTACTTTGAAGGAAGGATCCCCTGAACAAGCCCGTAACGCGCTGACCCTCTTTCCACCTTACATCGTCTTCGATTAATATTTCTCCATTCTTCAAATTGAGGCACTTTAGCTGAGTATCAGGAATATTTCTTCCAGCAAAACCATAGAGATAGTTCCCGATTTTTTGAGGGGTCATCATGTGCATTCCAAAGAAGCGCTTCTTCCAAACTGGTTGGATCGTAAAGTCTTTGGAGAAATTAAGAAGAACCCCCCCTAACTCATAGCAATCTGAGATGAAAATCTGATTGTGAGAAATGGACAGGGGGGTTGAAGCAAGAACTGATTCATAGATGTCAGCACGCCATGGGAAGCGCGAAAGAAGCTTCCCGGATTGTGGATCTAATACCAGGAGTCCTCCGTGGGCAGGCCTGGATTCTCCGGCAGCGAGGACTAAGGCAACATCCCGATTGTGGATTTTTGTAATAATCGGGGAGGCATACGATGCTCCCCAGCTGTCCTCGTGGGTCCAGACTGTTTTTCCGTCGTCAAGATTTAGAGCTGCCACGCAAGTTCCACTGGTTTTATTCTCTTTTCCTCCAATGTTTATAATAAGGTTATTACCATGAACCATAGGGTTTGGCCCGTATCCGAAGAAATACTGCGGAATCTTAAATTCTTCCTGAAGATTCCGCTGCCACACAACTTTGCCGGTTTTTAGATCGAGGCAGTGGAGTTGGGCGGTGACCCCTATTAAATAGACTCGTTCTTGATGGACCACCGGGCTGGAGCGCGGGCCATTTGAGAACCCGTAGCGATCCCGGTAGTCGATGGGATAGTGGAAAGTCCAAAGGCGCTTCCCGGTTTCGGCGTGGTGACAGTCGAGGGTTTCTTTTGAGTCGATAGCGTGGAAATGCAAAAGTTGTCCATCAACGATGATTGGGGAGCTATAAGATTCACCGCGGGCCAATTCAAAGACCTTTGTGAGCCCACCTTCAGGAAATTTATCCAATAATGGCCCCTCTTTCGTAGTGCAGTTATCTCGTGGGCCAAAAAAGCGGGGCCAATTTTCCACCACCGCGTTTTTGGCCAAGGGCTTCGGCGCCTTGTGGAATTTCATCGGAAAGGTGTTTTCCGCGGATAGCATGGTGGCTGTTAGGGCCAAAATTACGGTTTGTCTCATGGGAACAGGATAGTTCAATAATTCGTGAATCAAAAAGTCTTTTGATCAAGGAGTGCTTGCTGGCGGGGTGATGGTTGGAGCTTTCGTTCTTTTCACGTCGCCGAATCCCTTTATTAGTGATGGAGATGAAACAAACACTTGGACTCGCGTTGCTCTGTCTCACCTCGATGACGGGATTAGCTCAGGAAAAATGGCTCAGCTTCAAAGGTAAGGAAGGGCCCGGGAAAGGAAAGCATATCGTTTTAGTGTCCGGGGACGAAGAGTATCGCTCTGAGGAGAGTGCCCCGATGTTAGCAAAAATTCTTTCTGAGCGGCACGGCTTCGATACCACGGTGCTTTTCTCGTGGAGTGCTGATGGGACGTATATCGACCCGAACAACATTCAGGGCGTAACGGGTTGGGAGAAGCTCGATTCAGCGGACCTCATGATCATTGGGACCCGAATGAGGGCTTACACGCCCGAGACGATCAAACATCTGGGTGGATTTTTAAATGCTGGGAAGCCGGTGATAGGCTTTCGTACCGCGACTCACGCGTTTAAGGGTGGAGGTAAAATGGGCAACATCGGGGCAGGTGAGTGGGGTTTGAAGGTTCTTGGAGAGCGCTGGGTGAATCATCATGGCGGTCATAAGACTCAGGGAGCTCGGGGAGTGATTGCAGAAGGTTGTGATGAGCATCCGGTTCTTAACTCGGTGAAAGATGTCTTTGGCCCTAGTGATGTTTACGGAGTTCGGCATCTCACAGAAAAAGACACGGTGTTGCTTCGTGGCGCGGTGACTCAGTCGCTGGATCCTGCTTCTAAGCCGATTGAGGGGCCTAAAAATAGCCCCATGATGCCACTTGCTTGGTTGCACACATACGAATCGCCTGATGCTAAAGTAACTGGTCGCTCGCTCTGCACCACGATGGGGGCTTCAGTGGACTTCCTAAGTGAAGATCTTCGTCGTTTGATCGTAAATGCCAGCTTTCATCTCCTCGACCTCAAAGTCCCTGAGAAGGCAAACGTAGATTTTGTTGATGCGTTTTACCCGAGCTTTTATGGCTTTTGGAGTGGTAAGAGTGCCGGAATCTGGAAAGAGCGTGGCCTAAAGGCTGACGATTTTGGTTTGGCTAAGACTCCAACCGCTCCCGAGCCGAAAGGCACTCCAAAGTGGCCCTTTATGCCCGTTAAAAAATAATGGACTGGCACGCTTTTCTCCGTGACTGGTCACACGCGTCGGCTTCACGGGGCTTTGAAAGCGAGGCGTTTGGTGAGGTTGGGGGCTTCCCTTTGCTAGCCTCGTCAAAAGGCGATCCGTCTCAGCCGTGCATCTATCTTTCAACGGGGATACATGGGGACGAGCCTTCGGGCCCGCAGGCTCTGTTTGGTTTACTAAATGAGAATTTTTTTGATGATCGTTTCCATTGGTTGATTTGTCCCGCTCTCAATCCTACTGGTCTTGAGGCTGGCACACGGGAAAATTTTAACGGGATTGATCTGAATCGTGATTATTGTTTTGGCAAAAGCGGGGAAGTGTCCTCGCATCTTGCGTGGTTGAAAAAGCAGGAAATTCCGCAGCTTTTTCTTTCCCTGCATGAGGACTGGGAGAGTTCGGGAGTTTATTACTACGAGATCAATCTTGGCGGCGCGGTGCCAGACTACAAAAACCTTCTTGCCGCAGCTGCACCGTATTTCCCGCCCGAGCCCGAATCTGTAATCGATAATCATGAGGTCACCGAACCGGGGTGGATTCATCATTCAGAGCATCCAGATCTGCCCGAGGGATGGCCCGAGGCAATTTATTTAGCCAAAATGGGTTGCCCTGTTTCTCTCACGTTCGAGACCCCCAGCAGTATGCCTTTTCAAAAGAGAGTGGATTGCCATCAAGCAATGGTTCGTGAGTCGATTCGGGGTTGTCTGTTATAATCTTGGTGATCTTCTGCACTTGCGGAGGTATCACAATCACGGCAATCTGGAGGTATGTCTGCTGAAGAAGAAAAGATTGTTTGGAAGGGTCGTTCGCATCAGATCGTCAATTTCTGGCCACTGGTTGCCTCGCTTTTAGTTATCATATTGATCTGCGTGGCGTCTTATTTTTGGTCTGGCTGGCTTGGTTTCTTGGCTCTTGTTCCATTTTTCTACGCTGGCTGGCTCTGCCTAGGAACGAAGCTGATGGTTTTTGAATTTACGAGTGAGCGGTTGCGAATTTACGAGGGAATCCTAAATCAGAAGATTAACGAGGTGGAGCTTTATCGAGTTAAAGACACCCGTCTCGAAAAGCCTTTCTGGCTTCGTATTTTTGGGCTTTCGAACATCGTTCTTCAAACGTCGGACCGCTCTCTTCCTGAGGTGAATATTCGTGCCGTCCGAAACGGGATTGAGATCCGTGAAAAGCTACGCAAACAAGTTGAAACTCTTCGGGACAAGAAACGGGTTCGTGAGGTTGATTTTGAAAGTAGCGATAGCGACGCTGATGGTTTTGAGGCTGGATTGGTCTAGCAACGCTTCTTCGACCTGAGTGAGTCATCGCAGATGGCTGAGAAGCTTGTTTGTCCAGAGATACTCTCTCTCAGAGGAGATTTTTAGCCAAGTCTCAAAGAATCCGCCGATCTGCGCTTGAAAGGTTGGCTAGGGAAGGGCAGTTACATGGTCATGGGAATCAGCTGGGTGATCATTGCAACAGTTCTTGCGGCAGCAGGAGGTGTTGTCGGGGTCATGGCACTCCGTTCGGAGAAGGTGGGCCGGGTAGCTCTCGTCTGCATGGCGTTGTCCTTCGGAGCTCAGCTCATGGCGCTTGGTTGGCGTGGTGAATTGAGAGGCCAATGCCCGCTGGGCGACCTAGGCGAAATTTGCCTCTTCATGGCTTGGTCTTTAACTTTCTTCTATCTCGTGACCGGGACAACATACCGAGTCTCACTTTTGGGCGTTTTCACGGCCCCCCTCGTATTTCTTTTACAGGTAATTTCACTCATTCCAGGGGCCTTCGAAAAAAATGTGGTTAGTGCGGAATCGATTGATGCTTGGCGCGAGGCTCACACTTCTCTCTCTGTGCTTTCCTACGGAGCTCTAGCGCTCGCTGCAGTTGCTGGAGTCATGTTCTTCGTCCTTAATTATCAACTTAAGGCGCGCAAATTTGGCGGAGGGTTGGTTCACGGAATGCCTTCGATAAGTCGTCTGGTGCAGGCGATGGCCCGCATCGCGGTCGTTGGGTGGTTGATCCTAACCGCTGGTATTATTGCGGGCTTGCTAATGCCGAAAGGTAATTTTGGTCTGCACTTGATGGTGGCGACTATTACCTGGGTGCTCTACGCGGTTTTACTCGGAGTTTACTTTGTTCGTGGTCTTCCCGGTCGGCAATTAGCCACCGGTTTGACCGTTCTTTTCGTTCTCTCACTCGTGGTCTTTGCAAAGCTGTGATGAAACTTGTTTGTCTGGGGCTCAATCACGAAACCGCACCTATTGAGGTTCGCGAGAAATTTGCGCTTTTGGATGGAGCGCTTGACCGGGAAACCGAGTCTTTGGTCTCATCCGAGGATGTCCTCGAAGGCGTCGTCCTTTCGACTTGTAACCGGACGGAGTATTACGCAGTGGTGAATGGTGGCAGTGGGGTTGTTGACCTTGAGAATTGGGTCTGTGAACGGCGAGAGTATATCGGGATAAGAGAAGGTTTTTTTTATCACTATGAGGCGAGGGATGCCGCTGAGCATCTGTGTCGAGTTGCTAGCGGAATGAACTCGATGGTGCTGGGTGAGACGGAGATCTTTGGACAGGTCAAGAAGGCTTATAAGCGTTCCCTTGAGGGTGGGGCAACCAAGTCGGTTCTTAACAAGCTCTTTCAACGCGCATTCGGAGTTGGGAAAAAGGTCCGGACTCATACAGCCATTCAGGAGGGAGCAACTTCGGTTGCCGGAGCTTCGGTGGAACTAGCCGAGAAGGTTTTTGGACGCCTGCAGGGAAGCTCCGTGATGGTGATCGGAGCCGGTGAAATGAGCCGAAAAACAGCGCGCGCTCTGCAGTCACGAGGGGCCACTTCGGTGATGGTCACCAATCGATCTTTTGATAAAGCGGCGGATCTTGCCGAAGAGATCGGGGGGCGTGCTGTGCCATTCAGCGGATGGGAAGAGGAGTTGTCCCATTTGGATGTGTTAATTGCCGCAACAGGAGCGCCACACTTTGTTGTGAAGCCCCAGCATGTGGAAGCCGTTCGACGAAAGCGAAAATTTCGCCCGCTCATCATGGTTGATATTGCAGTGCCTCGTGACATTGATCCAGAGGTAGGGGAGATCGAGGAAGTTTATCTTTACGACATTGATACCTTGCAAGAAATGGCAGATGGGGCGAGGAAACGTCGTGAGGAACAACTCCGTCTTTGCGAAGAAATCATCCGTGAGGAAATTGACAAGGCTTCGCTACCAGCGGTGAATGATTAAATAATGAAGACTCTAAAATTGGGAACGAGGGGAAGTGCCCTTGCGCTAAAGCAGGCAGAGATGACCGAGGCTGCGCTGGGAAAGGCTTTTCCTGAGCTAGAGGTGGAGCGGGTGATTATCAAGACGACCGGCGATCGCAGAACGGATGTTGCCCTCAACGAGGTTGCGAAAGCCGAGGGAATTTGGGACAAAGGTGTTTTTATCAAAGAGTTGGAGGTGGCTCTTGAGGCAGGGGAAATTGATGTTGCGGTTCATTCACTGAAAGACTTGCCTACGGTTCTTGAAGATCCATTCCAACTGCGTTCGGTTCTTGAGAGAGCACCGGTTGCGGATGCTTGGATTGGTAAAATCCCTTGGAGTGAAGTTGAAAAGGGGTCGCGTGTTGGCACAAGTTCGGTGCGACGCGAAAGGCAGGTTAAATTTCTCAAGCCGGGCGCAAAAGTCGTCGACCTTCGAGGAAACGTGCCAACTCGCATAAAGAAAGCGGCGCTTGATGCAGATTACGATGGGATTATTTTGGCGGAAGCTGGCTTGAACCGTTTGGGCTACCCAACCGAAGGAATGTTTGAGATCGAGCGCCATCCGCTTTTTGTGGAGTGTCTCGCCGAGAAGAATTTTTTTCCAGCAGCTGGCCAAGGTGCGGTGGGGCTTGAGATCCGGAGTGGTGATGAAGAAACCGGTGTCATCATCGACGCCTTAAATCACGAAGAAACTTGGAATCGGGTCTTCGCGGAGCGTGAGTTTTTGAGGTTGCTCGACGCCGGTTGTTCTACTCCGATCGGCGTATGGTCGACCTTGGAAGGTGAGCATCTTGAAATGGGTGCAAGGGTCTTCCCTGAGGGAAGTGGGATGCTCCGAAAGGCAAGTGCAAGTGGCGTAGTGCCTATGGAGGTGGCCCATCAACTTTTTGAAAATCTAAAATGAGCGAAGAGCAAGAAAAGGGAATTTGTTACCTCGTGGGCGCAGGCCCGGGAGACCTAGGATTAGTCACCTTGAAGGCTAAGGAGTGTATCGAGAAGTGCGATGTGCTGGTCTACGACGCTCTTTCCAGCGCCGAATTGGTGGGATGGGCTAAGAAAGGATGTGAGTTAATTTTTGCTGGGAAGCGTGCTGCTGATCACGCCATTCCACAGGATCAAATTAACGCAATCATTGTGGAGAAAACTCTTCAGGGCAAAATTGTGACCCGTCTCAAAGGTGGTGATCCTATGATCTTTGGGCGGGGCGGCGAGGAGGCTGCCGAGTTAGCCGAGGCTGGAGTGAAGTTTGAAATCGTCCCGGGTATTTCATCTACTATTGCTGGTCCTGCCTACGCGGGTATTCCGGTGACTCATCGCGATCATTGCTCACAGTTAACAATTTTTACTGGTCATGAGGACCCTACGAAAGGGGAGACCTCGCTTGATTTTGAGCATCTAGCTAAAACTCCAGGGACAAAAGTCTTTGTCATGGGAGTCTCACGACTTCGCGGAATTTGTGCTGAGTTCATCAAAGGCGGCGCGGCAGCCGAGACGCCGATTGCGCTGACACGTTGGGCGACCACCGGAAAGCACCAGACGGTGCAGGGCACTTTAGAAACCATTGCGGATGTGGTGGAAGAGAAGAAGTTTAAATCACCGGCAGTTGCTGTGATTGGTAATGTGGTAAAGGAAAGAGAGAAGATTAATTGGTTTGAGACCAAGCCTCTCTTCGGGAAAAGAATCGTGGTGACCCGCACGCGTGAGCAAGCCGGGGGCTTGAGTAAACGATTGGGTGAATTGGGTGCAGATGTCATAGAGCTTCCTACGATCCGTATTGAACACCCACAAGATCGGCAGGATTTTGCGGAATCGGTGGCCGAGTCTCACACATACGATTGGCTTGTCTTCACGAGCCCAAATGGAGTGGAAAAGTTCTTTGATGCGTTTTATGCGACTTACCAGGATGCACGGAGTTTGGGGGGGTGCCGGATTGCCGCGATCGGGCCTAGCACCGAGGCTAAAATCCGTGGATACCGTTTTGCGGTGGATCTCATGCCGGAGCGTTTTGTCGCGGAAGGGCTATTAGAGGCCTTCAAGAATGAGAGTATCGAACATCAAAAGATTCTCTGGGTGAAAGCGGAGGAAACTCGCGATGTAATTTATGACGGATTGATGGACCAGGGGGCGATTGTCGATTCTTGTCTCGCTTATCGGACTATTCCTGAAACTTCCGACCCGACCGGGGCAGCTAAGCAGTTACGTGAAGAAGGTGCTGATATGATCACCTTCACAAGTGGCTCGACGGTTACGAACTTCTTCAAAATGGACATCGATTGGCCCGATCGATGTGAAGCTGCCTGTATTGGTCCAGTGACTCATAAGACCTTCAAGTCCCACTGTGAAGCGGCATCGATTGAATCAAAGAAGCACGATATCGATGGACTTGTTCAGGCGATCTTAGATCATTTTGTAAAGTGAGGCTTCCACAAAAAAGCCGCTCGTGCTTGAGCGGCTTTTTGAAATTAGAATGAGATCAGATTTCTAGTAGCTGACGATTTCGCCCTCGTTGAAGAAGCGCCTTAGCTCGGCTTCAGCAGCTTCGGTGCTGTCGGAAGCGTGGCAAATGTTGCGCATTTTGGAGTCCGCAGCCTTTTCGCCAAAATCACCGCGAATAGTGCCGGCGGCAGCTTCCTTAGAATCAGTTGGTCCGAGGAGATCGCGGACGCGGGTGATGACGTTATCCCCGCTGAGAGCAAGGGCCACGACAGGAGTTTCCTGCATAAAGCCACGCACCGATGGGAAGAAGGGCATTTCCGCAATGTGGGCGTAGTGCTCGGCGAGAATCTCGTCGGAAAGGGCCATCATTTTGATGCCGCGGATTTTGAATCCCTCGGCCTGATAGCGGGCGAGGACGGTGCCAACGAGGTCCTGTTTGATCGCGTCGGGTTTGAAGAGAATCAATGTCGTTTCTTGTGCCATGTCGTTGCGGGACTATGCAACTGGTTGGTTGGTGTCAAACCCGATGTGGAACTGGTTGGAGAAATCAACGTCAAATAAGAGATCCAAGTCTAAGCTTTTTGAGCTTGTTATTTCCCCAAAATAGCTCTGGTAGTCTAGATTCTATTTGTCCTCTGGGTAAGAGGAGTGGATCTAGAGGATCGACCCAGGAGAGTAATTGGCAGCTTCCGGGTAGGTCGCTTTGAGAGCGCTGATTTGCTCATCAAAATGGGCGATTTGAACTTTAGCTTGTCCGACATTATCTCGGCCTTGTGCGAGGATTTGAGAGAGCGCGTCGGCATCCAGTGGGAGGCGGGTATCTTCCTCGAGTCGTTTCAGAAGATTGTTTTCGCTCGCCTTGCCATTTCTGAGGTCGTGAACGGTTGCGACGGCGTGTTCCTTGATCGCTTCGTGCGCAGTCTCGCGGCCTACGCCCGCTTTCACGGCCTCCATCATGATCGTCGTGGTGAGAAGGAAGGGTAGATAATGGGTGTTCTCTTTTTCAATGACGGCAGAGTAGGCGTCCATCTGGCCAAGGATGGTAAGGAAGGTTTCGTAAAGTCCATCGATCGCGTAAAATGCATCAGGAAGCATGACACGTCGTACTACTGAGCAGGAGACATCGCCCTCGTTCCACTGATCGCCGGCGAGGTTTGAAGCCATAGTGAGATGGCCTTTGAGGATGGCGTGGAAGCCGTTGACTCGCTCGCAGGACCGCGAGTTCATTTTGTGCGGCATGGCAGATGAACCGGTCTGACCTTTAGCGAAACCTTCTGATGCAGTTTCATGACCTGCCATAAGGCGGAGAGTTTTCGCGAGGGAGGATGGCCCCGAGGCTAGGTCGACCAAGGCACTTACGACCCGGAAATCGAGCGATCGTGGATAGACTTGCCCAACATTGGTCCAGGCTTTTGGTAAGCCTAGGTGGACTCTAACCTGTTCATCTAATTCTGCGACCTTGGTGGTATCGCCGTTGAAAAGAGAAACCTGATCCATCTGAGTGCCCACTGCACCTTTTAAGCCTCGGACTGGATAAGATTGAAGAAGGGAATCGAGGTTATGATAGGCACTGAGGACCTCTTCGCCAAACATCGAGATTCGCTTACCAAAAGTGGTTGGCTGCGCCGCGACATTGTGGGTGCGAGCCGTAATCATGAGGTCGGACCATTGATTAGCGCGCTCGGAAAGGCGGGCCAGAACTGCTACTGATTTATCACGGATGGCTTCGAGTGACCGGTAAACCTGAAGCTGCTCAACATTCTCGGTAAGATCTCGAGAGGTCATCCCTTTGTGGATATGCTCGTGGCCTGCGAGGTCATTAAATTCTTCGATTCGGGCCTTCACATCGTGACGGGTGAGTCGCTCCCGCTCGTCGATGGATGCTAGGTTGATCTGATCCTTGACTGACTCGTAGGCAGCAATGGCCTCTTCTGGAATATCGAGGCCGAGATTTTGCTGCCCCTTCATGACCGCGATCCAGAAGTCACGCTCAAGAATGATCCGGCCCTCAGGTGACCAGAATTCGCGTATTTTGGCTGCGGCATATCGCTCGGCGAGGACGTTTGGGATCATGCGCGAGGAAAGCCGTAAATGACTCAATTTGAAACACTAAATCAACCTTAGCGAGAGAAGTCCTCGATCTGAGCGACCTCATTGACCCGCTGATTGCCCAAAGCTTGGGCTTTTCCCCGGTTTGAGCAATCGCTTTTCCGGAATCGGATTATGCACGACTGATGAAGCTCAAAGGATTTTATCAAGGGCGGCTATCAATTCTGACCGTAATGCTAATCCTCTTCGGTAGAGCCCGCTTTGCTCTCGCTCATATTTTCGTCGGCCTTCCGTAGTTTCGATGGGAATCGGAGAGTAGCCGTAGTCCGAAAGGTCGTAGGGTGAGGCGCGCATATCGATGCTCCGGGCCTCGATCGCAAAGAAGAGGGTTTTTCGAAGGAAGTCGGACGAGATCCACGGAGAGCTTTTGTAGGCCCATTTATAAAGATCCATATTGGCGTGGATACAGCCTGGCTGTTCGTGATCTTCTCGCGTTAGGAGGGTAGGAGTGAAGCGATTAAGTAGTATCGTATCTGGTGCAAAAAATCGGAAGGCATCAAAATGTGAACAGCAGAGCGGCCGTCTCGAAACCAGCTCGTCGATTTCAGATTGCGGCAGTCGAAGTGGCGCGCTCTCGCGATGCCGGACGTCGGAGCCGGAGTAAACCATGGCCCATTCGTGGAGTCCGTGGCATGAAAAGTTAGGGGGGCGGGACTGAGTGAGAGTTAGTAGGCGATGAATCCGCTGCATTCGTTCCTGGGCTTTAAATGTGAGTTTTTTTGAATCAATCCACGCAACACCGCCCTCTTGGTGATAATATTTCTCGGGGAGGTTGATCGTTTGATCAATTTCGAGGGGGACCCCAAACCCGGGATGCCACCTTTCGAGCCGGCCCAAAGGGAATGAATAATAGGTATGCAAAAAATCGTAGACCGGGTGTTTTTCGCCCCTTGATTTTCGGGCACGCATCGGGATTGTAATCGCCTCCACTTCTTGGCGGTGGCGCTTCGCTGATTCTTGCCACTGGGAGAGCGAGAGAGGGTCAGGGGATTGAACCGGAAGGGGCATGGGCGAGGCTGTCTTAGCGAATCAATACAATTTTGCCAAATAATCCTTGAAGTCTTCGTCGGATCGACCTAGCTTCCGCCCGCCCCGAAGGGGGTGGTTACAAAATCGCGGGATGGAGCAGCCAGGTAGCTCGTCAGGCTCATAACCTGAAGGTCGTAGGTTCAAATCCTACTCCCGTAACCAATGAAAGCCCCTCACTCATAACGAGTTAGGGGCTTTCGCCTTTTTGGGGAAATCGTAGTGTGAACACTTACTGTGAACACAATTTTATTGGTGTGATTCCCGAACCCTTTTGGTGAACCGGCCTTCGATGGATCTCGGAAAAGGGAGTGGTTGAAAGGGGAGACACGCCACCGGTGGGGGTGCGGTTTTTTGGGTGGGTTGGTCTGTATATAATAGGGTGCTGAGAAAAAAATTGATCGGCCTCTTCTGCGGGGGCTGCGAGAGGAGGAAGATTGAGTATGTGGTAGTCGGTAGTAGTAGTAGTATTTATAATAGAATATTTTTTAGTTATTAGGGTTATAACCCTCAACTCGGAGAAAAAGCACTCCGCTGAAGAACTACTACTACCGCCTCACCGCAGCCGCCTCACCGCAGCCGCCTCACCGCAGCCGCCTCACCGCAGTCGCCTCCCGCAGCCGCCTCCCGCAGCCTCCCGCAGCCGCCTCACCGTATCCCGAACCGTTATCCCCGTATCCCTCACCGAACCGCATCCTGATTCCTTGCCACACACCATGTCATAGGATCGCTTCCTCCTCAAAAAAAATCCTCCTGCCGCGATCAAAAATAAACTGCTGACTGTTGGCTCTGGGATCGCGTAGCCATATTGGAGGTGATCAACCTGAAAGACGTTATCCATACTAAACTCAGAAATCCCGCCCTCGTTGTAAACCCCGACGAAGCGGTGCGTGCGTGGGTCTCCTCCAATGGCACCACCCGGCGGGTTCCAGTCTTTTGGATCATAGTCTCCTTCGACATCCAAGAGTTGTCCTGAAGCATCACGAGCAGCAAATTCAACATTCTGGTCGACGTCAAACGCCCCAGTAATGACAATTCCCACGAAAGAAGGATATCGCCCCTCGTCGTCAGCAGAAAAATTGAATTGGTTTGAACTTGTAAGGCCAAATCCCGAGGAGTTAATCGTAATCCACGAATCTCCTAAAAATCCGTTACCGTTGAGAATCCCGTCATCACCATCGACACTCCACACATTAGCATCAGGAACGTTGGGATTACTGGCTCTTCGGGTCTCTCCAAAATAACCCAAGTTTGTCGGTGAAGTAACGAAGGGGGTGTTAAGTGCCTGATCCTCGAAATCTTCAAGATAGATTGACCCATTTCTAATTCCCCCGATAAAGGGGCTATCCTCTTCACTGAAATACGGAAGAGGTTCCCACTCGAAAAAAGTAGCGGCAGTCGAGTTTTGGATAGGAGCGACTAATCCGACACTGAAGATTTGGAGCAGATGAAATTTCATCACAAGATGGTAATTTGTTTATTCGGAGAGCTTGCTCTCGATTGTTGTCCGAAAGGGAGCACGACGATCAGGGAGAAAGGTAGCACGATGAAAGAGAGATGTCCTCTGAAAGTCTCCAACATCATTCCCTGGAAGGTAGCTGGGATCGCTCACACGGTATGAGTAAGCCGTTTCTCCAGGTTGTTTCGAAGCATCGCCCCAACGAGCTGATTCGAGGGACATCAACGGAGACACTTCGTCAATGGCTGCTTGGAAGACATCCGCCGCTCGATTCCCTCCTGGGGTGATCGCAAAGAGACCACTGGAATCATCATAGTGAAAATCCAGACGATCTTGAAGAGCCTCTTGGTAATCGGGGTGATTTTTCAAAATGCTGTGAGGACGGAGTGCTCCCGCACTATTGTCGTAGTAGGTGTCGCTTAAGGTAGGAATGACTGTTTCAAAAGTTCCTTCTACCCGTAAAAGGGTCACTCCAGATGAGGCCTGAAAAAGCGAAAAAATTACAAGGTAATAGAATAGGGATTTTTTCATCGCAGAGAAATTGGTTTGTGCACGATTTTTCTTCGACGGAAAAGGCCACTACCCTCGAAAACAAAAGGACAGGACACTTCGTGATGTTCTCTGGGCCGCCTTCCAAGAGCATTCAGATGCTCACTTAAGTTGGTTTTACATTCCGTTGCTCCCTAGAGCCCAAATTAGCGAGCGGTCCGCTTTCTACAGAAAATTCCGATAGTCGAAAAACAAATCATTAGAACAGATGATGGCTCGGGAATCGTCGTGATCGAAAGATGCGTATACGAGGAGCTTCCCGCTAAAAATGATGGACCTTCAGTATTTTCGTAAAGAAGTTGGAAAGAAAAATCAGCTTCATCAAGACGCCATTCCTCAAGGGATGTTGGAAGGCTCTCTGGATCATCCCAGAAAGGTAAGTCACTTCTAAAAGCTAGAGAAATCGTATATTCAAGACCTCCCCCAAAAGTGCTCTGAGGGGAAAAGGCAATCAATGCCCCCCCATTTTCGATATTATAGAAGACGCCAATGTCAGTGAGGCTCATCACGGTCTCCTCCCCACCTAGAATTAAACTTGGCTCGTCGAGAACCAAAAAACGGCTGGAGCTATCTGCGAGAGAAGATAAAGGCTCATTCGGGTCGAATGGAACTATTACTTCGAAAGATACCCCTACCAGGGGGTCAGGCCAATCACCTTCGATTACTTCTTCGATCAAACCTTCAACTCTTAATACGGATACGCCATAAACAGAAGAACCAAAATTTAAAATAAATATACATATTATTAAAATTACTTTTTTCATCTTATCTTAATTGGGTTTAGTTGACCTGAATTATCTAGAATGGACATCAAGTAGTTTATTCGGTTGAAATTTAGTTTTGAAGAAAGAAACGACGCAGTGCCAGGTCCGGGCTCTAAGAGACTACCCCTCGTCCAGTTCAAACTCACTACTATAGGCTCGCCATTCGGGGTTGGTGTTGAAGAAATATATTTCATACCTGCTCCGTAATGATGCCATCCGATGCTAAAGTAGAGTTTGCACTCGGTGCATCGATAACTAAAGACCATGATGCAGGCTAGCGGCCAGTGGTCCTGATCTGATCTCCAAAAACTGGACCATTTGAGATGTTAGGTTTGGGTTCGTAGAACCTAAACTAAGACATGAAAAAGCAGAGACATAAGACAGAGGAAATCATTCGCATTATTCGCAAAGCTGACTCGGGCCAGACCGTGGAAGACGTCTGCCGTGAAGAGAATATTTGCGTACAGACCTTTTATCGGTGGAGGCGCAAATATGGCCGCATGGAGATGGCTGACGCCAAACGCTTCAAGGAACTCGTGAACGAAAATGGGGAACTCAAAAAGATGCTCGCCGACGAGATGCTCAAAAACCGTGTGTTGGAAGAGAGCTTGAAAAAAAAGTGGTAAGCGTCTCCGCTAAGAAGCGATTAGTGTCCTCGGTTGTTGAGTCAGGTCTTTGCTCGGTGCGTCGTGCGTGCCGTTACCTGAGTCTGTCACGTTCGAGCTGGCACTACCGTGAGCGTGGAGGCGATGGGAAAAAGAAACTGATTGAGCGCATCATCGCTTTGAGTCGGAAGTATCCCCGCTATGGATATCGTCGAATCAGAGCGCTGTTGATGCGGGAAGGATGGAAGGTTGGCCGAAAGCTCGTTCAGCAAGTCAGGAGACTGGAAGGGCTGGGAGTCAAAGGCAAGAAGCCTCGTAGAAGACGAGGAGGAACTTCAACAGCACTCCCAACCAAAGCAGGCTCTGTGAATGAGGTCTGGAGCTGGGACTTTGTGCACACTCGTACTGAGAATGGAGTTCCTTTGAAGCTCTTGACCCTCATCGATGAATATACCCGTCAATGCCTGACCATCCGAGCGCAACGAAGGCTCCGAAGTGGTGATATCCTCGATGCATTGAGTGAAGTAATGAGTGAGCGTGGTGTGCCCCAATGCATCCGGAGTGATAATGGATCCGAGTTCATCGCAAAAGAGGTTCAAAGTTGGTTTAAGGATCTGGGAATTAGGACGCTCTATATTGATCCAGGAAGCCCCTGGCAAAATGGTCATGTGGAGAGTTTTCACAATCGATTGCGAGATGAATGCCTGAACCA
>Ga0257126_1001191_pt1 | contig 19016 bp, 19 predicted proteins | sample SI060_120mmetaG_FD_190151 | JGI IMG/M metagenome (GOLD analysis project Ga0257126, IMG submission 190151) | Marine microbial communities from Saanich Inlet, British Columbia, Canada - SI060_120m | ecosystem: Environmental > Aquatic > Marine > Inlet | place: Canada: British Columbia | collected... | reverse complement strand
CTCAACAACCACCGCAACTACAGGCCGTTCAATGAGTTGGGAAGACTTAGAGATAGATACGGGGAAAGCACAGAAAGCACAGAGCGCAATCAGGGAAAAACAAGCCGAATTAGCCAAGGCTTATAACCGTTGCTTTGCAACTGACGACGGTAACAAGGTACTAGAAGACCTGAGCAAACGCTTTCTACTAGAGAACGACACTTCTCTTGCTGCACAGAATATAAACTATGAGGCCGCTTACCATAACGGGGAGACCGGAGTCATGAGGTTTATTGTTCACCAAATCCAGCAAGCGGAGAGGCTATGACAGAAGTAATGGAAGTAGAAGCGCCAGTAGAAATTAAAAAGAAAGGACGACCCAAGAAGGAAGCCCCATCCGTCGAGGTAGTTTGCGACGAACGGGAATACTTGCAAGACAAAGGATTTAAATTTGAATGGCTAGATCTGCTTGCGGCACAGTATGGGTTTGATAAGTTCGAGTATCTTCATAAATTCAGAGCATTCAGATGTTACCGAGAAAACAAGCATTTAGATTGGATCGACGTTAACGATCTATCTTTGCTTAACGGTGGCAGAAGGCTCGATGAAATCCGGTTGAAGCATCAAGCGGTCAGTCCTAAGCGGGCTGTAATTCAATATGCGTGGAGATAACTATGAGTGAACAATCAGTAGAAAACGATGTTGCAGTAGAAGCACAACCAGTCAGTTTAGTAGATGCTGCCCAGCCAGAATTGTCCCAAGGTGAGTATTTCTTAACTGACGGGATCAAGGGAACCGGTGAGGCACCAGAATGGTACAAGTCTGACAGATACAAGTCAGTCGCCGATCAGGCTGCTGCTTATACTGAGCTAGAGAAAAAGTTTGGTGCGTTTAAAGGTGCTCCTAAAGACGGCTACTCAATGCCCGAAGGTATCGACCAAGAAGACGGGTTGATGCAGGAGCTAATGGGCTTTGCTGCTGAGACTAATATGTCTCAAGACTACTTCAACAAGGCGTGGGAATTATTGTCTGCTCAATCTGAGGCTGTAGAAGAAGTATCTGCTGAAGTTGAGATTGCTAAGCTAGGTGACAACGCGACGGATCGTATTAAGACCGTAGAACAGTTTATGAAGAATAATCTGGACTCCGAAGTCTACGAGCAAGTTCGCTATGCTGTTAACTCTGCTGAATCTATCATGTTGGTAGAGGCACTGATTAAGAGTACGGCACCGCAAAAGCTACCTATCGACGGGCATGTTGTTCCTGGCGGAATCACTTGGCCTGACATCGAGAAAGAGATGTTCCGAAAGGACGATAACGGAAACCTTCTACGGTCAGTAGACTCTAACCATGAGAAGAAAATTCAAGAAATGATGTTTGCTTTTGGTGGTGACAAGCCGAATGTTCAGGTATTCGGTTAGTTGCTTTTATAAAGTAAAATGATATTATATGTCTGTCAGGGACTCCCATCGCGGATCTGACAGATTTGGGTTGAAGGCTGACCGATCTGTCGGGCACTCAGTCAAAACCTCATAACCAGCAAATGTTTCATGTGAAACACTTGTGTAGATTATTATAAATTTTGAGGATTAGACTAATGTCAAAACAATTATCTTCTGTTGCGGTAACAGAATTTGACAGCATGGTTAAGCATGCCTACCAAGGCATGGGCCTGTTGAAAGGTTCTGTAACTGTACGAAACAACGTAGTAGGTGATACCTACAAATTCCGTCGTCAAGGCAAGGGCCTTGCAAACCAGAAATCAACTTCAGATCTCGTAACTCCTATGGACGTAAGCCATGAGTTCAAGACTGCTACGTTGGCTAACTGGAATGCGCCTGAGTACACCGACATCTTCGACCAAGCTGATGTTAACTTCGATGAGAAACAAGAATTGGCAATGACAATTGCCGGTGCTTTGGGTCGTCGTTGTGACCAGTTGGTTATCGATGCTATGGATGCCTCGACTCCATTAACAACTACTGTACCTGCTGGCACTACAAACTTAACTATGGCTAAGGTAATCCAAGCCCAAGTTGAATTGCGTGACCAAGGTGTACCAAACACTGACCTGTTCGCAGTCATTGAAGCTGAAGGCTTAGGTGGTTTGTTGAACGATGAACTGGCAACGTCTACGGACTATCAGAACATCAAGGCTCTGGTTTCTGGTGAGATCAATACCCTTGTAGGGTTCCGATTCATCATCATCGAAACTCGAACTGAAGGTGGTTTGACTGAAGCCGGTAACATCGTTGACTCATGGTTCTATCAGCGCCCTGCTGTTGGCTTGGCCGTTGGTATCGACATGAAAACTGAAATTAACTGGATCGCTGAACGTACCTCTTGGTTGAGTAATGGTATGTTGAAAGCTGGCTCTGTCGTTCGCGATGAGGGTGGTTTAGTTAAAGTTCAATACGATAAGACTGCATAAGGAGAATATCATGTCTTTTGACCGAACAGGTTTATGCCGCATTGGCGGTTCAGGCAACGGTGGAAGCACTTGGCAGTATACTTCTGCTGACGCTAAAACTGTCGTTGATAACGCAGATTATTTTCTTGCGGCTATTAGCGAGCTGGCTGTTGGGGATCTTGTTATCTGCAAAGATACAACTACTCCCGCGACTCCAATAGTAACTATTACTTATATCAAAGCAAATAATGGCACGACCATTACTGCTGCTGGCGGTACTACTATTACGGCATAAGTAATACATTGAAACTGAACGGGGGGTCTTCACAGGCTCCCCATTCTTTCGAGTAATAATATGGCAACTAAAATCGGCGTAGTTAATGGTGCGTTAGTCTTGATCGGGGATACTCCAATCAATTCATTAATCGGCGGTTCTAGGGCGCAACAAGTTGCTAATACGTTGTATGACAGCATTGTCCGGTCTGAGCTAACAAAGCACAGATGGGGATTTGCTAGAGTAAAAGCACAGCTATCGCTTACAACGGAAGTTCCAATCGATCAAGAATGGGACTCAATTTACCAGCTACCTTCAGATTTATTATTCCTAGTTAAGATATACCCAGGAATCAGATACCAGATTTATGGCAATAAAGTGTATGCCAACAATACCGGCCCACTTTACTGCGACTATATTTATGACGCTCCAGAATCATCATGGCCACCGTACTTCACTCAGATGATCGAGTATGCGCTGGCTAAAGATTTTGCAACGAGCATCCGAGACAGTTCGGCATCACGACAAGAAATGTCTGCTGAGTATGTAAACGCTTCTAGGATGGCCCGATATACAGACTCCCAGCAATATCCAATGACACCTATCACGAGCAACCCTTTTGTTAACGTGAGGTTCTAGTGGCCAAGTCTCGCTTTATCCAAAATAACTTTGTTAGTGGAGAGTTATCTCCATTTATGCGAGGCCGTACTGATATTAATCAGTATTACCAAGGGTTACAGACAGCTAATAACGTAGTCCTAGTCCCACAGGGTGGCGTCAAGCGTCGTCCTGGCACTGAGTTTATTGGCGTTGCTCCAGAAAAAATAGTAGTCAGTGGTCTTGGCAACATGACCATGCCTAATGGCGGCACTCCGTCAATAATACAAGATAAAAATGACGCCACCACTACGTCAACAACAACCCCTATTGGTGTAATAGATCCGTATGTAGTCGCTCAGTTAGACTTTGTATCAGCACAAACTTTATTGTTTATCGATATACGGCGCATTAGTTTATCTTCTGGGACTTCTGCCGAGTTTAAAGTTCAAAAATCCCAAAACGGGACTGATTGGACAGATGCTGCTAACGTCCCTTTAATTGGGCCAAACCCGCAAGACTTCAGGTTTTATCTTCCAGAATTAGGATTGTCTACACGGTACTGGCGATTAGCTCGCATTGGGGCTACAGATTTAGGTTCTGCTACTGTTACGTTAGCAGGGTTTGCGCCGGTTATGAGAGCTGGCGGTATTGTTGATCCATCAGAGGCCAAGTTAATAGACTTCAGCGTTGAAACAGATCGAAACTATCTTATGGTCTTAACTGATGGAAACATTAACATCTACAAGAATCCTGGAAATTACGTTGCATCAGTTAAGATCCCGTTTACTTCTAGCCAAGTGTCTACGGTCAGAGCTACGCAAACAGAAAGCGTCATGTTGCTGTTCCAAGAAGACGTGCCGCCACAGAGATTAATTAACTTGGGTACAGATACAGATTGGTTCTTGGATGAAGTGCCATTCACCAACGTGCCTATGTATGACTTTGATGATGATCTGAGTCCTACCCCAGTAGTTAATGAAATACAGGTAATGACACTAACGTCATTTGTTGCTGGGGATACATTCCAAATAGATGTTGAAGGCATATTGTCAAAAAATATTACTTTTGCAGGAGATACAGGAGCGGAGCAACAAAATTCTACGGTATTCAACATTCAAAAAAACCTGCAAGAGATGCCTAATTTTGGAGAGACTGGCGTAGATGTAGTCAGCTCAGGTGGTTCAGTCTACACAATAACAATTAGCGGTGAGTCTACTAAGGCTTTTGAGCTATTTTCTGGATTTGCTACTAGCGGTACTGCAAGCAAAGCGATTGAATTTGTGCAAAATCAAGTCGGGTCACCTAGAAAAGAACCTGTTTGGTCTGCTACTCGTGGCTATCCTAAAACTGCATGTTTCTTTGAAGGTCGATTAGTCCTTGGTGGCACTAAGTCTAAGACTGCATCAGTATTCTTTTCTAAGTCTGGGTCATTCTTTGACTTTGAAATTGACGACGGTGCTGATGATGAAGGTATCTTTGCCACCATCTCATCTCGTAAGTTAAATGAAATCATCGATGTTTATCCTGGCAGAAACCTACAGATATTCACGTCTGGGGCTGAGTTTTCCGTCACCAGCAAGCCTGTTACGCCTACAAGTGTAGGGATAGCGCCGCAAACAAATCATGGTGCTGCGTATGTAGAGGTTGTAGATGTAGACGGATCTACCATATTCGTGGATAGAAATGGCAAGACTATTTACGATTTTGTCTATTCGTTTAACGAAGATGCTTATGTTGCCCATGACAGGTCGGTACTATCGTCTCAATTGATTAAACAGCCTACAGATATGGCTATGCTGTCTGGTACAACTAGCGAAGATGCTAATTGGTTATTCATAACGAACACTGACGGTACTGTTACAGTCCTCAATACGCTGCGAGCACAAGACATCAACGGGTTTACCCGATGGGAAACTGCATCTACAACGTATCCTACTGCTATTTCTGAGCCTGGAGTTATCACTAATGCCACGGTAGTAGACGATCAGTTATATATGATTGTTAAACGAAAAGTAGACGCTCACAGCACAACTGAATATCACGTTGAACGATGGTCATTCGATCATTTAATGGATGACTCAACAATATTCAATCCTGGCCCAACGGACACCACTATTGGTGGATTATTTCACTTGAATGGATTGACCGTTCAGATCGTAGCGGACGGAATTGTTCTGACAGAAAGAACCGTCAATGCTGGTCAAATTACATTAACAGCAGAAGAAGTAGGCTATACCAATGTAGAAGTGGGGCTTAACTTCCCAGTAGAAATTAAGGGTATGCCGTTAAATACGAATATCGGCAGTGGTGAGAACCAGATGCGGATTAAACGTATCGTTCGCATGAACATCAGGGTCTACGAGTCCTATGGGTACTATGTAGACGGCCAACCAATGCCAATTAGAGCGTTTGATTATTCTTTAAACTCACCGTTAAACACGTCACCTAACGCTAAAACTGGCATAATAGATGACGTACTAAACAATATAGGTTGGACTAGAGACGAGATGCCATCGATAACGGCGCCAGACCCTACTCCTGTATTTATACAGATGATTGAATACGAGGTTGAATCATCGTGAACGTAGCGTTACAGAGCAATATCTACAAAGCACAGAACGTTATGCTGTCCATGCCACAGGCTGAGACCGAGACTAGGCACCATTTTGCTGATGGAATCTATGCTCGTGAGTTATTCATCCCTGCTGGAGTATGCCTGGTAGGCGCATTGCACAAGACCAACCACCTATTTACGGTGTCTCAGGGCGAATGTGTAGCGGTAACACACGAAGGACGAGAAGAAATTAAGGCTCCATACATGGGCCAGACTCAACCAGGTATGAAAAGAGTAATATACGCAATTACTGATACGGTGTGGACTACACTCCACGTTACCGAGGAAACAGATGTGGACAAGATAGCAGAGCAAATTATCGAATTGGAGGCAATCTAATGGCTTGGGTAATTACCGCAGCAGTAATTGGAGGATCCGCTGCCGCGGCAGCAGGTGGTGGCGCAGCGGCAATAGCTGTTGGTGCTACATTAGGTTTAACAACCGGCCTTTCTGCCAGAGGTCAATATATTTCTGGCAAAACGCAAGAAATTGAGCTTAAACGACAAGCCGAAGAAGAACGTTTAGCTGCTCAAAGCCGTGAATTGCAACGTAGAGAAGAATTGAATCGAGTACTTGCTGCCAATATAGTAGGTCAATCTATGTCCGGCATTGCCGGAGAAGGTACTCCAGCTAGCATCTCATTAGCTAGCGCCAAGAAAGCAAGCCTTAGCGAAGCCACTATTGGTTTATCTGAGAAGTTAAAACAAGCTCAATTGCGTAGGCAGGCTTCATCCGCACGTCAAGCTGGATACTTACAGGCTGGATCTACATTGTTAGGCGGTGTTATGCAGGGAATATCATTGGCTAGCGACGGAAAATCTGGTGGGGAAACATAATGGCCCAGAAGCCTATTGGATATTACGGAGAGTTTAGACCCACGGGAGTAGATACGTCTGCTGCACGAAGGTTTGAGGCGCTTGCTGGTCTAGCAGATCAAGTTAATGGCATTGCCTTTAACATTGCCGCTAAGAAAGCAGAGCAAGTAGGTGCTGAGAAAGGCGAAAAAGCTGGCCGAGAGTACGCTGCAAAGTTAGCCAAACCACAGCCAAAGGTAGGGCCACCAGAAGAAATGGCACCACCAGAGACCAAGAAAGGTTTCTTTGCATCCATGTCCATTCAGGCTCAGGCATACAATGCGGCTATGAAGTCAGCCTATCTTTCTCAAGTATCTACGGACGCTAAAGAGCAGATAGAACGTATTGCTGCTCAATATCCAAACGACGTACAAGCATTTAGATCTAACATTGGCCAGTACACGCAGGGTTTGCTGCAAGGTGTAGGTGACGAATACAGGGAAGCTGCTGAAGCAACCGTTAATAACTACGTTGCCAATGCCGAGACAACCGTATTTAAGAATGAAATAGCTACTAATCGTGCTCAAGCTAATGCTTCAAGACAGCTTGCAATCAATGTCCATAACGATGAATCGGCTAGGATGGCCCGAGATGGGGATCCTGACCAAGCAATCGTAAATCAGCAGCACCATGACTTAGTTATTGACAGCATGGTCGCTAGTGGGGATTTGGCACCAGATGATGCGCAAATTTCTAAAGATTCACTTGCCAAAAGAATCCAACAACAGACCCAGCTAGGCGAACTAGAGCGGGTTATTTTTGATGAGAACCTGTCTACACGAGAGCAGTACGAGAAGGGTGTCGCATTTGTCGAGCGCATTCGTGAGGCCGATTTAACGGACATGAACCCAGAAGACAAAGACAGATTAATGTCTATTTTGGATGCAAAAGTTGAAAGTCTTGGCGTAAATTTAGCTAAAGAAGAATCGCAAATTAGTAGCTCTGTTGCTAGAAGAATAGTCGATATTAAAGTTGCCGCAGCTACAGGCTCAATGTCTATAGAAGAAGTTATTGAAGAGGCGTGGAATCTGAATAATGAAGCTCCAAAATTTTTTACTGAAAACGAAGTAGCTTCTGTTATTACTGCTGTATCTAAAAAGTCACAAGCCGAGATAAATAAAGCTCAGTCTATGTTAACGGTAAGTCAATCCTTGCAAGGGAATGAGAATGTTTTTCCTACACAAAAAGATGTAGATATATATCACACAGAAAACAAATCAAATTTTGATGACTCTCCTAACAAAGCAGCCGCTCAAGCACAGTTTATTGAATCTACTCGTCAAGTGCCAACAGCTATAAAAAATGAAGTAAATAGAGCGTTGTATTCTCCAGATTTAAATATTGTATCCGAGGCTATAGACCTAATAGAAAGAGTTGATTCTATCCCAGGAAATATAGAAATTGTCACGCCTAATGACAGGGCTTTTGCTGTTCAACTATCAAACTTAGCAGAAGTAATGACTTTAAAAGAAGCTGCTGTTCAAGCAAGGAAGATGACTGATCCAAGAAACCAAGAAAGAATAGCCGCTGCAAAAGAAACAATTAAAGAAGAAGGTTATTCAGATAAGTATGGAAAATGGACTGAGTCTGCTTTAGGAGATTTAGAAGATAGCCCAAATAAATCAAGGGCCATTGCTAGATATAGAGATATTTTTGAAACGTATTACGTTAATGGCATGTCAGAGGATCAAGCTAGAACTGCAACAGATAAAGTTATGGTTACAAATTGGAAAGAATCCCCAGATTTTGGATTTATGCAATATAGTCCAGAGGATTATTACGCCGTCAATGGCAATACACAGTATATTAAAGACCAGTTGTATGCGGATGTAACAAAGAGATATGTATATCCAGATCCAATCCGAAAAGAAAATATGTTTCTTGTTCCTGATGACCACACTGCAAGAACGGCAAATCTTGGACAACCTGAATATTTAGTAATGGTCAGGACAAAAAACGGAGAATTAGAAATATTAAGAGATGAAGCTGGAGATATTTATTGGACTCCTGATATGGGATTAGAAAAAGAAGTTCAGCAAGATATTATTGCAGGAAAATACAAAAGAGCCAGAAGTTTAAAACAAAAAGCGACCTCAGAAGAAAGAAAACTTGCTGCGATGTTAGGTGGCTATACACCCCAGTCAATTTCATCAACAGTTGATGTAATAACAGACGTTGCTCCCTCCCCAGACGATAGCGTTATTCTTTCAGCCGCTTCTTCAGTGTTAGGTAGATAGTATGCCGTTTATTAGAAGCCCAGAAACTCAAGTTCCTATAGAAAGGTACATACCATCTAACATAGATTATGATCCTACTGTAGAGCAAATTGCAAAAGCAGTATGGAGAACAGAAAACACTATTGGCTCGTTGATGGCCCAAGAAAAAGGATTGCCAGACCAAATAGATGACAGGTCTTTTAATCCTTATGATTACTTTACTCCAAATGAAAAACTCGATGAGCAATTTGTCATTAATGCAGCATTAGCGGATTCTGTAGATGAGATTAATGCGGTTAGAAAGCAGCAAGCTAGAGAGCGGCAAGACCGAAAAACTATAGCTGACGGCGGGGCATTATCTGGCGTTTTTGGTTTGGCTGTTGGGATTACAGATCCAATTAATTACATTCCGATTGGCGGAGCGGTAGCTAGAACGTACAAAACTGGAAGGTCTGTATTGTCTTCAGCAGCAGTCACTGGGGGCATTACAGCGGCTTCTACGGCAGTACAAGAAGCAGCATTACATTCTACTCAATTAGAAAGAACCTTTGGCGAATCAGCTATAAACGTTAGTGCTGGCGCATTTTTAGGCGGGGCATTAGGCTTTGGTATTGGTAAATTATCTAAATACGTTGATGAAAAGCAGATTAAAGAAGTTGCCAACACAATGGATGTTGAGCCAAGAATTCTTGCTGGAGAGGATTCCGTCATTCTTAGTCAGCCTAAATTTGACGAAACTACAGTACGAGCATCATTTATAGATGAGCTAAGGCTAGAGCTTCTACCTATAGCTGGCAATAAAATTACTCGTGGCGAACGTAAATCATTGCTTGCAGAACAAAAGGCGTTGCGAGAACGAATCAATAGTGTCAAAACCGTTGTAGAAGACATGCCAGTTGTAAAAGGTGTTTCTGCAAGAAAAGCAAAACAAGAATCTCGTAAGGCAGCAGAAATAGCAGCGGATCAAGAAAGAAAAATATTTAAAGATCAGCTAGAAATTGTTAACCAAAGATTAAAAGCTGATGATTCTGCTAAGGCAGCGGAAGCTAACTTGTCCAGATTAGAACAAGGTGTAGTTCCAGAGCAGTATCGGACAAGATTAAACACAATACTTAAAGAAAATGAGCGTCAAAAAGTTGCTATAGCAAAGCCAGGGCAAACCCCAAGTCTTCAACAGCAAGCGGCAGAGCAAGGCATAACAGCAAAAGAATTAAGTGTTGGTGCTGCTCAAGTTGCTAATGGCGAAGAAGTTACTGGTAAAGTTGCTAAGTTCCTTGTTAAAGCATTAAGTTTTAATCCGTTATCCAGAACGATTGTTAGTTTAAGTCCTATTGTGAGGACTGTTGTTAATAAACTTGCTGAAAATCCTATAGCAATGGACAGAGGCGGCATCACTGCAGTTGAATCATTAATCAAGATTAAAGACGGTCTATACAATGCCGCATTATCAAATCATTTAGATCAATGGCGAGCTTACAGAAAGGCAGGAGGTCAGTTAAATAAAACTAAGTTCAACGAAGCTGTTGCTAGAACTATGCGGAATGAAACTTTTGATACCGTTCAAGACGGGACAAGAGTCTTTAAAAATGGCGATTACTATGTATATCTATCTGCTAAAGGATGGAGAGATGAGCTATACGAGCCGTTAAAGAAAGAAGCAATTGATGTTGGATTGTTGCCTGAAGATGTAGATGTATCTACTGCCGTAGGGTATCTAAACAGACGGTGGAATAAAAACAAGATAGTAGATAATTACCCTCAATTTATTTCTGTCGTAAGTAAATGGTTAAAGGATGAAGATATAAAGCTGTTTGCTCAAGCCAAGCAAGCTCAAGACGATATTGCAATGGCTACTGGCGCAGAGAAAACTAAACTTCAAAAGATTATAGACCGAGCAGAATACAAAAAAGGAATGGACTTTGCCGATCAAGAATATGAAGACATTGCTCGTCAAATTGCCCAAAGAATTAAAGGATCTCCGGACGGTCGATTGCCTTATGACTGGAAGATAGGAGAAGGCTCAAGCAAATTAAATGGAACTCCGATGAGAGGCCCATTGCGCTCTAGGACATTTCAAATCCCAGACAACATGGTTGATGACTTTTTTGACAATGATATTGAAGATCTTGGTCGTATATACCTTCGGCAGATTGCCCCAGATATAGAGTTAAAAAGGGCATTTGGCGACGTAGAAATGACAAATGAAATAGCTGAGGTTGAAAGTTGGTACAGCACAGCCATCCTAAAGGCTGAAACTAGCGCAGCAAAAGCTAGATTAGAAAAAGCCAGAAGAAGCGACATAGAAGATATTGCTGGAATGAGAGACAGAATTCGTGGCGTTTATGGCATGGAAGATCCAGACAATATATTTCATCGAATTGGTAGAGTTTCAAGAAATTTAAACTATATGCGGTTAATGGGCGGAGTTGTAGCGTCATCAGTGCCAGACGTTGCTCGAATCTTTATGGCAGAAGGCATCGTTAAAACTTTCACCAAGGGTCTAATACCGCTAGCCTCCAACCTTAAGACGTTTAAAGTTGCAGCGTCAGAAGCTAAGAAATATGGAATAGGCGTAGATGCTTTAATGAGTGGAAGATCTCAAATTATTTCTGATATATCGGATTATACAAAAGGTGGTACGGCATTTGAGCGAGGCGTTCAAAGTGCAACTGACAACTTTGGTCGTATTAATTTGATGGATTATTGGACTGCTGGAGTAAAACAACTTCACGCAGTAACTATGCAGACATCTGTTATTGAAGGATTGCTGAAGGGTAATATAGATAAAAGACTATCTAGGCTAGGTATCGATGATGCCAATGCTATGAACATTGCTAGACAGTTAGAAAAACATGCCGAAAAAGTAGACGGTGTATGGTTGTCCAATGCTAAAAATTGGGATGTGCCAGAATTAGAACAAATCTGGGGCGCGGCTTTAAGAAAAGAATCTGACCGTGTAATTGTGGTTCCAGGCCAAGAAAAGCCATTGTTTATGTCTACTCCAATGGGTAAGACAATATTGCAGTTCAGGTCATTTATGTTTTCTTCAACGCAAAGAATGACAATTGCTGCAATGCAGGGCCAAGATCATAACGCTGTAGGCGGTTTGTTAATGCTTACTTCATTCGGGATGATGTCGTATTCGTTCAAGCAATGGGATGCTGGCAGAGAGATTACAGACGACCCAACTGCGTTAATTATTGAAGGAATTGATCGATCTGGGTCTCTGGGTGCTATAATGGAACTCAATAACACAATGGAAAAGATGTCGTCAAACAATTTCGGATTGCGCCCGTTATTAGGGGTAGATCGTCCTGCTGCTAGATTTGCCTCAAGAAGTATTGCAGATGGAATTATGGGGCCGACTTTCGGACAAGGAATTGATTTAGTGGCTAGGGTAGCAAACGCAGGACTTGGCGAGGATGACTGGTCAGAATCAGATACTAGGGCAGTAAGACGTTTGATTCCAGGTCAAAATTTAACAGGCTTACGAAATGGTTTTGATGCCATTGAAGAAGCAGTAGGTGACTTATGACAGTATTAGACAACACTCCAAGAGACCAATACACCGCTACCGGTGGGCAAGTTGCGTTTCCATACACGTTTGAGATCACTGCTGAGGGAGATATTGCGGTCTTACAGAACGGCGTACTGCTCAGTTTAGGCGCTGGTGCTGGAGAATATGCGGTTACTGGCGTAGGCTCAGACACAGGCGGCGTGATTACCCTGGTCACTGGCGCTACTGCTGGGGACATTATAACTCTATACCGTGACATGGCACTAGAGCGTCTTACGGGCTACACCAATGGCGGTGACTTCCTAGCGGCAGATGTAAACAACGACTATGATCGCCTATGGTTAGCACTACAGCAGGGTGCAGCGGACACAGACCGAGCTGTAAGGAAGCCAAACGTTGATTCAAGCACAATCAATATGGTTCTACCAGTTGCTGCTAGTCGCGCTCAGAAGATCTTAGCATTTGATGCTAGCGGTGCTGTAAAAGTTGAGCCTTATTTAAATAATGAGACTATTGTTTTAGTTGTGCAAACTGAAGTAGGTGATGGGGTTACTACAACCTACAGTCTTGAAAGCTCAACCGATAGCCCTCGTTTATTGCAGATAGCCATAGATGGCGTGTTACAAGAAGTGTCCTCGTATTCTGTAAGCGGAGGTAATTTAGTATTTTCAACTGCACCGCCGCTTCAATCAGCTATTGAGATTAGAGCATTTGTTCAAAAAGAAATCACTAGCACTGATCTAAAAGCTAGCGATTTTACAGGGGATGGTTCTACAACATCGTTTACTCTTGGGTCTTCTGCGGTCAAGTCAAATACTTTTGTTTACGTTGATGGCGTGTATCAGCTTAAAAACACATATTCTGTATCAGGCACTACAATTACATTTTCTACGGCACCACCTCTTAACTCTGTTATAGAGGTTGTCATTGCTGCATTTACTACATCGGTTATAGCGACACCATCGGCAGACAGTGTAGGAACAGCGCAACTACAAGCCAATGCAGTAACTACAGCTAAGATAGCTGATGACGCGGTAACACAAGCTAAAATAGCTGACGATGCTGTCGGCGCAGACCAATTAGCGTCAAGCGCAGTAGTAACAGCTTCAATAGTTGATGATGCAGTAACAGCGGCCAAGATAGCTTCAGAGCCTATTGCAGTAGGTATTACTTCTGTCGTTACAGCTACGTCACTCACTGCTACCGTCAACACGCATGTTTACGTCAGTGCGGCTACACAGACTATTACACTTCCTGCTTCTCCAGCCATAGGACAAAGAGTCTTAATCACTGTGGGTAACTTCGCTGACACAGTAGTGGCTAGAAACGGCAGCAACATAATGAGCAGTGCGACTGACTTCACGATGAATGCCGCTTACCTCTCAATTCAGTTTATATATACAGACGCAACGCAAGGGTGGGTAATGTCATGAGTAATTTTACAGATTTTATAAGTTCTGGTGGTGGCGGTGGACCTAGATTAGCGCTACCACTGGCAAGAGGCGATCTAAAGTTAGGTCGTGGTGCTAATCTATACACTAGTAGTGTCGTTAATTTCTGGACTCAATTAGGTTATATCTCCTATGACGGCGGCACCTTAACCCAAACAAATGTGGTCGGAGCTCCTTGGACTACAATTTATAATCAAACTAGCGGTGGGGGATATTGTACGCATATTATATTTCCTAAACATACCGCCGGAGAATACTCTTGCAGAATTACCGTTGACGGAGTTGCTACAACTTACGTTCTGCCACCTACAGTTCAATATTACGGCTTTATGTTTGGCTCAAGCGATACCAGTGTTTATCTGGGTGGCACCCCATACTATACCGGAATACAGTACGAACCCCCGTGGAACAGTAGTATGGGTATTACAGACAAAAACAAAGCTATTCAACAAGGACATTATTTACCGTATGAAACGTCTTTAAAAGTTGAGGTTCTTCAAGGTTCGGCAGGAACATGGCTGGCGGGCACCTATCAACAGAAAGCCGGAGTAATTACTTACACAATGGTGGGGATAGACAAAGAATGAATATTACTGCATGGAACTTAGAAACTGACACAGCAATTTCGCCAGAGCGTTTACCTTCTGTCGGTGAACACGCAAAGTTTGTCGAAGGTGATAGGGTTTGGTTTGGTGAGTACCACCCACTTCCGACATTCACAGACCAAGAATTCGCTGAAATGCAAGCTAAAGCGTGGAGAGACTCAGAGCTGTCCTTTACTGATTACATCGTGCCTTTAACAGATCATCCACAACGTGCTGCGTACATGGCCTATCGGGAAGCATTGAGGGATTGGCCGTCTACAGATTCATTCCCTGATACTCGACCGGAATTATAAGGGCATATTTAAAAAATAACTTAACGAGGTATTTATGTACAATCCATTTGCAGGAAAAAGAGGTCATCTTAACGGTAGCGTAGTTGATATGCTTCCTGTCACACCTAGTAACAGTGTTGACTTATCACAAGTTGCTATTGGTCTATACATTACAGTCGCAGGGAACGTAACATTCCATAACGTAGACGGTGTATCCAGGACGATTACTGTCCCTGATAACTTCTATCTAATATGTTCTGTTAGCCGTGTACTTGCTACTGGTACTACAGCAACTGGCATACATGCGATGCTTGCATGATTAGCGCAAACGTCAGTGCTTTCTCTATAGGCAAGGCCGTTGGTCGTGGTGGTGCGGCGGCGCCATTTGCCCTTACTTACGCTGTGCAAGCTGGCGGAGCTAGTGGCGGTCAGGGAAACCCTGTAGGTGGCGGCGGTGGCGGTGGATTATTAACGGCTACAGACACCACAACTTATTTTACTGGTACTCCTTACTCAGTAACAGTTGGAGCAGGAGGTTCAGGATTTACTGGTGACATAAATAATATAGGCAACAACGGTTCTAACTCTACTTTTGCTAGCCATACCTCTACAGGTGGTGGCGGTGGTAGTTATGGCGGTTCTTTCGGAGTCGGTTCGGGAGGATGTGGTGGTGGAACTGGTTATTACGGAGCGCCCTCTGGCACTGGAATAGCTGGGCCTCCAAGACAAGGATACGATGGTGGTAACGGAGTAAACAATGCCCCCGGATATGGTACAGGCGGCGGTGGCGGAACTGCAAGTGCAGGAGTCAACGGCACATACGTTCGTGGAGGTAACGGTGGCGCTGGAACGCAAATAAGCGCATCAGGACTTTCTCGCTTATATGGTGAGGGTGGCGGCGGTGGCGCTCACTCAACCTACCCAGGCGGCTATGGTGGCGGTATATACCAAAGCACTGGAGGTGGTAGCGGTGGAAATTCAAGTGTTGCGGCAACAGCAGGAGGCACAAACACGGGTGGTGGTGGTGGCGGTAAATCTGGAGTTGGGGCCAGCGGCGGTTCAGGCATTGTACTTTTAATTTATCCTACTTCTGTAACAGCAACATTCTCTGCTGGCGTTACTTCTAGCTCGTCAACTTACTTAGGAAATACTGTTACTCAAATCACAGCGGCTGGCCCATCTGACACGGTAACTTTTGGATAAACACTATGGCACATTACGCAGTATTATATAACAACGTAGTCACTCAGGTGTTTGTCGGCAAAGACGAAGACGAGGGCGATATTAACTGGGAAGAGTATTACGGAGCAAAGCAAACTAGCTATAATACACATGGCGGTGTTCACGCTAACGGTGGTACTCCTTTCCGCAAGAACTATGCAGGGATTGGCTACACATTCGATGAGGAGCGTGATGCTTTCATTCCTCCACAGCCCTACGCTAGTTGGACGCTGAACGAAGATACTTGTTTATGGGACTCACCTGTACCCTATCCAGAGGAAGGTATACACGAGTGGGATGAAGACAATCAAGAGTGGGTAGAATTAAACAAATTAGGATTCGGAGAATAAAATGGCTTTAACTAAAGTACACAATAGGATGATTGCTGGCACGCCAAAAAATGTAAAAGACTTTGGCGCGGTAGGAGATGGAATCACTGATGATACGGCGGCATTTGTTGCGGCGATTGCTGGTGGTGGTGACATTGTTCTACCAGCAGGGACTTACTTTTTATCGGATACTTCGTTAACTGCGTTGACTGGTGGGTACATTGTTCTACCGACAGGGACTAAGATTTATGGTGAGTCAAAGTCGAACGTAATAATTAAGTCTGATATTCAGAATAACCCTACTTATGCAGAGCGTACATTGTTTTACATCGATGCTAATAACGTCGAGATAGGCGGCATTACTTTTGATTTTTCTCCTACGTTTTCTGCGGCTACTTCTGGCTTTCCAACCATTGGTGTGCAGAAAGTAATTACTGCTACAGAAAATGCTGACAATCTTTTAATCGATGATATACGCATTCAGAATGTTTACTCGCCTACTTATCTCTGGGCGATAGCTGTAAACGTTGGCGCAGAAAATTACAATTTGCGTAACATTGATTTTACGACAATGAATGTTAACGAAACATCAGGAAGTGAAGGTGGTCAAAATGGATCAATGCGCGGAATTTATGTAGGTTATAACGATGTTGGTACTGATCCTGTAGCTAATCTTGGTTACGGTCGGATCGAAAATATCTATGGAAAAGATATGACACCGTTTCAGGATACTGATCTTGTTCAAGTAATAAGTAACTCTGGAACATCGCCTTATTCTCATTACTCTCCAATTATTATTCGCAACATTGCGGGAATAAATGTTGGCAAAAGAATCGTTAAAAGCCAAGTCAACGGTGTAAGCATTGAAGATGTTTATGCTGATGCAACGGGCATACCGAATGACTCACGCAGTTACGGCTACATGTTTTCTATCGTTGCAGCTTTGAACGGCAAAACAACTGTTCGGAATGTACGCGGCAAGGGTAATTTTAAAGTCGGGATTGAAGCAAAAGATGAAACATTCATTGAAGATGTAACCGTAGAAAGTAATTACACTTCAGGGGGTGTTCCTAGTGGCACAAGTGCTTTTATTCTGTATGAGGGCGGCAAAGATAATCGCGGTACTTTAAAACTTAGCAATATACAGACTCGTGGGTATTGGCGGCAAGGTTTGTTAGTGCGCGATTCAGCTGGAACCCCGTATGGCCCAACTAAAAAAATACTAATTGACGGATTTTATACTGACTCTGGACAAGTAGATTATTCTGTGGGTATTTTTGCACAAAACCAATCTGGTCAACTTGACTATGTGCGTATTTCTAATTCCGTTTTCGGGACATTAAGCAACGGCGATCCGGCTATAACTACTACTTCTAACGCTGGTTCTGGCGACATAATTGAATTAATTGACATAGAGAATGTATTAATTCGCGGCGCATCAACCAGCGTTGTCGGTGTTGATTTGCGCTCAAAGAGAGTAAACATTAATAATCTTGTTGATGAGTCTGAAGTTCAAAACACAGTACAAATGTTGTGTCCGTTGGGCGGAGTGTTGAACGGTATTAAAGACTTTAGCGGAGCGTCTATTGCTAAAAGATTAGCCAATATATCTTCATCTAATAATGTTAGAATTACTAACGGGTATAGCCCAACAAGCACTACAAATGCTTATAGGATTACAGGCACAGCAGCAGCTCCATCTAATAATATTCATCTTAGTGAGAACATTACTGCAGCAGGCATTACATTAACTGTAATTGGGCCATCTCCAGACAATGTTGTAACTAACCTAGTTGAAGCTAATAACTACACATTTGCGTAATAATTATGGAAATTAAATAGGTGATGTATGCAGGAGGAAGCTAAAACAGTTATGGATTCATTAGCGGTAGGCGGCACAGTCGCTACATTGGCTGGCTGGCTTCCCGCTGTAGCGAGTTTATTCACGATCATTTGGTTGGCGTTGCGTATCTGGGAGTCTGATACGGTACAGAAACTCGTTAACCGATGATGCAAGCACTGATCGGGCCTATTACTAATCTAATAGGCGGATGGTTGAATAACAAAGCCGAGGAGAAACAAGCCAAGCATCAGGCCAAGCTCCAGATTATTCAGAACAACTCTGATTGGGAATCCAAGATGGCAGATGCCAGTGCTCATTCATGGAAGGATGAGTTCTGGACGATCATATTATCAATCCCTATCTTTATGGTTGGTTACGCCATAGCAATTAATGATGTGAGCGTGATTGACAGGGTTGACGCTGGGTTTCAAGCGCTGTCAAAATTGCCTGAGTGGTATCAATACCTGCTGTTCATTGCGATCAGTAGTTCATTTGGTATCCGTGGTGTATCTAAGCTAATGGACATGAGAAAATGAAGAAACCAAAGAAAGGATTGTACGCAAACATCCAAGCCAAGCGTGCTCGTATCGCTAGCGGATCTGGTGAGAAGATGCGTAAGCCAGGAACGGCTGGTGCTCCTACTGCTAAGGCATTCAAGAGTGCAGCGAAGACCGCATACAAGAGATGACGTTCAAGTATTTTAACCGTCAAGAATTTGACTGTCAGGAGACTGGCGAAAATGAAATGGAAGATGAGTTCATCCATGCTTTGGATGCGTTGCGCCATGAGTGCGGCATGCCGTTTCGTATTACCAGTGGCTACCGTAGCCCG
>Ga0257126_1001189_pt1 | contig 19056 bp, 26 predicted proteins | sample SI060_120mmetaG_FD_190151 | JGI IMG/M metagenome (GOLD analysis project Ga0257126, IMG submission 190151) | Marine microbial communities from Saanich Inlet, British Columbia, Canada - SI060_120m | ecosystem: Environmental > Aquatic > Marine > Inlet | place: Canada: British Columbia | collected... | reverse complement strand
GACGAGTTGCCAGCAGTAGAGAGGTTTGGTCTAGCCTCACCCATACAACGCCACGTTCCCGACAAAGAATCGCTCATATTAGTGACCGCAGTTTGGCCACCCAAATATACATAGCCTGACGACGCGTTCGTTTGGTTGCCGTTGAGTCCAGCAGGGCGCAAAGAAGAGCCAGATATTGTTTGACCTGCCGTGGTGTCTTGATACGGAGCGTTGACAAATGCAAAGCAGTAGGTTCCAACCGCCCCGAAAGCCTTTGACTGTTCGGTTTGAGCAATGGCTTGGTTCACCCTTTGTGGCGTCATAATTTTTGTCGTGTTAGTGCCTGCCTCAGCTTCAGCCTGAGTAGCAATAGAAGATGAATACGAGTCGCTTGTTACGGCATTGGTAGCAATCTTAGCTGAGGTAACTGCATCGTCTGCAATTTTTGCAGTTGTTACATTTGCGTCAGTAATCTTGGCTGAGGTAACAGAATTGCTCGCAAGAGAGTCCGAGTCTATTGTGGCGTCCGTGATGTAGCTTCCGTTAATCTTGCTGTCTTTCAACAAGACCCCGTCAATCGTGACACCAGACGCGGATGTTTTTTCACTAATTGTGTCAGTGGATAAAGAGTCCGCCTTTGGACTCAGGAGAGCAACTGTCCCGTCATTGACATCAGCCAAGTCAGCCATAACCTCTCGGATGGCGTTGTTAATGCCAGCAGGGCTACAGCCCTCATCAATGTTTACCGACTGCACATCCGTGTTTGAGGCAGAGGTTTTGCTGTAGTCTCTAATGCTATTTTTAGCCATGATTTATCTTTCCGAATACTACCTTGGTGAGTCAAGGTCTTCCATTAACGAAACACCCGCCTTAGAGCCAGCTACAGAGCCTGCGCTAGTTCCAGCAAGACGAAGCGTGTTTGCCACCCTGTTGGCAGCACTCAAGGCCGCAGCATACGCGCCCTTATCTTTAAGCGCGCGCTCAATAACGTCTGGGTTCTCCTCAAGTAACAACTCAACAACCCTCCGGCTCTGCGTATCGGAAAACCTTCCACCCAGGTCCCCAGCCAATCGACGTAACAGCCTAGCGATGGCCATTGGGTTGCCGTACCTAACCGCCTCAGCCACGTCGGTCGCAACATTACCCATTCCACGAGTCTGCTGCCTAGATGTGCGTTCCTGAGTCCGCGACTGACCAAGCTCTGCGGCAGTGAGTTGTGATTTCCTAGCTTTATCAAGCATGTCAACCACCTCATCATATGAGTCCTCTGGAAATATGGTTCGGAATATCTGAGCTTCTTTTCGGTCCATATTTGTAAGTAAGTTTGGAAGCGATACGCCTGAGCCTTGACCGCCTTTGCGGCGCATGGCATCGGCAAGACCAGCGCGAAACGCAGCAAGAGCATCACCACCTGCCGCCGAGATGTCTTCAAAAGCAATCTCAACTTCATCAGCAGACTTACCAAAAACCTTTCGGCCAGCCTCAAAGTGTTCGGCATTTTTCTGAATCTGAGACCACACCGCACGGGTCTGAGCTAAATCAGGGGATGCATCGTCAATCAATCCGCGCAACACCTTCTCGGTTGCGTCGTATCGTTCGCCAGCCAATGCCATGTCAGATTTGTAGAAAGACCTAGCCTTGTTGGCGATTGCTCGACGGATATACTCGGCCTCACGCAGAGTTGGAACCCTGTTTAGCTTTACCAACCCCCTGGGGCCGACAGTAAACAGGTCTCCCTTGAGTACCTTCTTCAGCTCAGTGAGAGCCTCTGGCGCGTCATTTAACGCCCTTTGTATAGAGTCCCTAACGGGAGCTTTTAGTTTTGGCGCAGCATCAAATGCCTCGTCATAAGCCGCGCTTGCATTTTTCTTGGCGGCATCGACACCCTTACTTATGTTGGCAAGGACATTTTCGTCGGTGCTTCCAGTTAGTACTTGCTGCGTTTTGCCTAAAGCTCCGGTGCGAGCCTGAACAGCCCTCTCCCGCATCCTAGCTCTCTGAGGGTCGCTAATATACTGCGCGTACGCGCCAAGCTCCCTACGCAGATTCTCGCTTATGTCAGCAGGTATCATGCCCCGCCGCGCAGCATCAATAATTTCCTCAACGCTTGTTCCGCTTTTGTTGGCAAGCTCTTGAATCTCAGCCTCAACCGCACGGGATGCCCTGTCGCCCCTCACTCGGCGCACACGGTCAACAAGACCGCCCAAAAGACCAGTAGCCTCTCTAACTACAGTCCCGCCTACGGCACCGCCTACGCCACCAAGCGCCGCACCGAGGGGCGCATCTTGCAGACTCCTCAGCCCCTCACGCTCACTTGCTCCGGTTGCGTAAACAGCACCCTCAGCAGCGCCCAAACCCGCCATTCGGGCGGCAGCAGCGCCACGACCCATCGTCGCCGGAATAGAAAGCCCACCAGTCAACAAGCCGAGGCCAATGGCTGAAGCACCAGCCCCGCCTAATTCAGTCGCCAATGAGCGATATGGGTACGCCTCTCTCGCGGCAGCAATATCTCCGCGGATTGCATCACGCTCTGCCTCATAATCACCCTTCATTCCACCTAGGGTTTTAAAAAAAGCTTCAATCTCATCCCCATGACCCATCAGACCGCCCTGACCCAAGCCAATGCGGAGGGTCTGCGGGTCTACAGGAACCTTGGGGGTTTCATCTGTGGCTACCGGCGTTTTTACCAGCTCCGAAAGCTCGCTCTGTGTAAGTAGTCTTGGGGCCATTATTCGTTAATCCCTACCTTACCGTTTAAGACAAAATAGCTACCAGCCGGAAGGCTTTCAGCGTCACTCATACTTGCCACGGGATGCGGGAAAGATGAAGAGCCAATATATTTAGAACTGTATCTGTTCACGACGCGACTAGATTTTAGCCCATAAGATGATGCCAGATTCTCGTATTTATCTTCGACTTGAGTCTGTGCGGCCTGCTTAGAGGCAAACTGATTTTTAGCAGCCTGCAAGAAGTTTTTGCGCTGTTCGGGGCCAAGGCGCTCACCGTTGATAAGTTTGTTATATGTGGTGACAATGCGAGCTGGAATACCGGCAGTCTGTTCCGCTGTGGCAAACTCACCCTCACGGACAACGGATGTCGGGTCAATGGTCTTCATGAAACCAAAGATAAGTGCGATGTCATCAGCGCCGGTGGGGTTGACGGCGTTGCCGGCGGCCAAAACTTTCTCGTAACCCTCGGCAGACTCTCTATACGCCTTGGATAAGGCGTCATAGTCTTTGCGAAGGTTGCGCTCTTGCTCAAAACCTGTCTTCAAGTCTGCCTTGCCGGTTTTAGCTAGGTCTGCTGCAATCTTCGCAAGGGATGCATCGGTTTGCAATCTTTCGAGCATTGGCTTCTGCATAGCAGCCTGCTCCTCAGCGCGAAGCTGTGGAAGCATAGCTGCAATTCCCGCAGGATTAATTGGGCGAAGTTTTCCTAATTCAGAAGCCGTAACCAGTGACGGTTGCTGCATCTGTGCTGCCTGATAAAAGCGCATAGTGTCAGCAATGTTCATTAAGGCTTGAGGTGCAACTGGAGCTACAGCGCGGCCAATGTCACGACCAGCACCAAGAAGACCACTTCCGACACGACTTGCGCCGCCAAGCAATCCAGAGCCAACGCGGGACATGATGTTTGGAGAGCCACCTTGAGTCTGTCCCATATTGTCTTGAGGCATTGTAGGGAGAGGCATTGGATATGGTGTTTTAAGAAGAGACATTGTTTAGTTTCCCATTCCTACAAAGCGTTGGTTTACAAACCTACCATTAGGTTGTTGCGCGTAAGTCTGTCCACCACTCTGCACCGTTGGCCCTGCGGAAAGAGAGCCAAAGGGATTTGAGTTATAGTTTGCAAAGGCTTGTCCAATTTGAGGCGCAGCCGCAGTCAAAGCCGCCCCGGCACCCATGCCACCATAGTTGGGGGAATACAAAGGCTGGGTTTGTTGCGAGCCAACAGTTGCGCCACGAATCATGTCAGAGTAACGCTGTGCGCCAGTAACCTCACGTTGACGCTGAGCATAGTCTTCTGAGCTTAGCAGGCCACCCAAAGCCATCCCGCGTTGAATATCTGTGAACGGCATCTGGCCAACAGCAGAAGCCGCCTCAAGACCAACGCCTGTGCGACGAGCCTCTTCACCAGCGACCCCAGTCAAGCCCTGTGCCGCTGCCATGCGGTTAGCAATGTCTTGTTGTTGCGCTTGAAACATCATTGGCGATAGGGCTTCAGCAGCAGCCTCTCCAGCAGTGCTTGCAAATAAACCACTGCCAAGTCTGCCACCAGCCGCGAACTGAGATGTCAGAGGGCGCATTGTTCTGTCAATTATGCGCTGAGAAGCTGCTTGAAATGCAGGGGAGGACATACTGTCACCAGCAACACCGCGATAAACATCAGCAGCCTCACCAAGAAGACCGCCCTCAGCCAAAAGATTTGATACAGCTTGAGTGCCTGCTTCTTGGAATGGGTCGCCAGCTTGAGCAGTGGTCATTCCTCTCTCAACAAGAGAGCGCTGGTAAGGGGAAAGCGTTTGAATGTCCTCAAAAAGACCCCTTGCTCTAAGCTCGCCAATGTCAGACGCTAATCGGGCATACTGAGGCTGAATGTAAGCGGGCGCCGAAGTTGTGGTCGTAGATGTGCCTGATTGCCTTGCGGCATCTTTCATTGCGTCAGCTTGAATTGCAGAGCCTACTAACCCAGCTCCCGCTGACACCATTGCTGCTGTTGCCATTGTCATGTCGAAACACCTATCTCTTTAATGAACTTATCCAAAACCGAATAATCCTTTGGCTGTATATTAACATCTTTAAAAGTTTTTGCCACAACTTCTTCTTCTACTTCATGTATTGTAGTCGAGTTCGCTGGATGTACGGTAACGAATAAACAGTCTTCGTGAACCAGAACAATCCGCTTTGTACCGACCTCAGTTATAGAATAGAAGGGCGCTTTAACTCTACGTTCCCCCGACTCTTCAATGATTGTCACCTCGCCCTCAAGAAGAAAAATAGGATGATTTGTATTGTGAATCTTGCTCACAATGGTATGACCAGCAGGCGCTCTAAACTCCCTAATATACTGCTTTTCTGTAAAGTTGTGTTCTACGGGCATGACTACATTAAGCATGTTATCGCCAAGGCTTGACTCGTCACCCCTAACAGCGTCCTCGAACTGATTTATTTTTTCCTGCCAAGTTTCTTTTGCTCTTTTCTGCTCAATAAACAACCAAACATCATCAAAAGAAAAAGGAAATTCTTTGTCTGAGGATTCAAGAAACTCATCAAACCCTAGCTTCGCATAATCCCTTGCTGTCATGTCCGTCATGGTCTTCTCCTCTAACCAATAATAACGTAACCAAAGTCGTGGTCGTGTCCGTCGTTCTGAGAGCCTACCACAAAGCTTCCATTATTGCGCGTTTGAACCCAAGGGTGGTTGTGGCTACCATCGCCGCCAATGGGTGTGAATAATATGATGCTATTTACGCTGGCACGGCGGTCAGTAATAGTTAGCTGGGTTGTGTTCGCGCTAATAGTAAACTCACCCGTAGAGTTAATCTTACCCTCTAGGATATTATTCACTACCTCAGAAATCTGACGCGGCGTTCCGCCCTGTTTTGGAAGGTTGCGGTATTGGTTAGCCATTAGCGACGACCCCGAACCTGACCATCAACATCAATACCCTGCACATTTGTCCAGCTACCGCTAAGGTTAAGCCTCACACGATGGAACCGACCAGAGGAGCGCACAGGACAGAAGTTGTCGTTGTTTAGCGTCGAAGCCGAGCCAAAGTTAACCTGAGCATTTTGAGAGTCGCGAGAGGCAACTTGAGCGGTAACCGTAAGGGGTACGCCACTATTGTTTTCGACATACGGAATAATATTACTAACAAGGGAGCTACGCCCTGCTTGCAAATCAAACTCGCCAGTCTCAACGATAGCGTCAAGATTGTCACCAGTGAATGTTTGAATTTTCTTGTCTTTTGAGCCAGCAAAGAAAAACTCACCGCCCTTATAAACAGAAGAATCCAATGAGCTAGGGAGGCTATCCAAACTACCAGTAATAGTAGCAAGACCCTCAAGGGTATAGCCAGCAGTAAATAGAGGAGCCATAGCATCCAAACCAATATTTGCAGTACTCCAGCTATCCGTTGCATAGTTATAAATAATTAGCTCATCAGGGGTTCCATCGCCAGAGTCAACACTAGGGTATGACCAGACAACAATCTGACGAAGAGGGTCAACAACGGCACTCATTCGTGCTGAGTTGTTTGACTGAAAGCGATTAAGGAAATACCTATTAACCTTCTCTGCGCCAATGGGCTTCGATGACTGACCGTCAAACATATAGAAACCGTCATCAGACAAGTAAAACACATTTTGCCCAAGAGACACAACAGAGCCAGAAATTTTACAACCGCGCTGTAGTTGAACTTTGTCAAATTCAAACACCAAAGGTGAACCGACATACTGAGCGCGTACAATGCCGCGCTCCATTAGGATTGTCGCATACTCACCGCCAACAAGACCAGTGACAGCGCCCATGTCGGCGATATCTTGGAAGTCAGCTTGTGTATTAGGGTCAATAGCCCAGCTGTCATAATCGCCAATACCAGACCAGCGCACACGATAAGGCTTCTCACCATCGGTGGTATCATTAGTGTAACCACACATAACAAAGTCGCGCACAACAGCAATGTGCTTGGCTTTAGGAGGAGAGCCACCCAAGTCTGCAAATCTACCGCCACCAGCCGCTACAATGGTTTGTATTGGGTTACTGTAATTTGTTGCAATAACTTCTTCACCAAATTGCACAAACTTCCAAATAAAACCATCACCAGTTGAATACGAAGTGTCACTTGTTTTCGATATATCCGTCAGGGACGAGTCTGTAGCATCAAACTTGTACAAAGAGTTTTCGTCGCCAAGATAGATAGCAGAAGAAGCTGAGTCATCCTTTGCCGCGAACATGCCTCGAATGAATTTATTAGCCGAACCAGAAAAAGGCAAAACATCTGGAAGGTTTCCGTAGCCATTTGCCGCTGGCACTACGTTATTTGCTACAGTCGCCCCAGCGTTTTGATACGCTGGCTGGTCTGGCAAGAATTGTCCTAATTTAATCATTACTGTTCATTCCAATCTTCTGAGCCTTCAGACACGACACTCCAGACTTCAGAGCCTTCAATAACATTGCTCCAGCTTTCCGAACCCTCAGGAATTATAGACCATTCTTCGCCTAAAATCTCCACTCCAGTTTCTGTAAATATAACAAAAGAAGACATAATGGATTGGGCATCAAATATTCCAACCGCCGCAGCCTCCATAATAGCTTGCGTTTGCATATTCGCATTTCCAGAAACAAGAACTCCGCCTTTTGCAACCATGGACGCTGGGCCAGCCAGCATCGAGGCGCCAAACTGTATGCGAATACCTTCAGCAGATACAGACGCGGAAACGCTTGTGTCACCCCCACCAAACTGAATACGGATACCCGATGACGACATAGACGCGGTAACAGAAGGGGCCGCACCGCCAAACTGTATTCTAACAGCATTAGAAGATACAGACGCAGACGCGCTAACTGTTGAAGCACCCTCGCGGATGGCTACAGTGTTCCAAAATGAATTGTCTAGTGGGTAGTTGGGGACAGCTTCAAGAGGCCCCCAGCTATCAAGCTGCTCTAGTGTCGGCCCAACAATATCGGCCATAGCACTAAGCCGCCGTAATATCTATGCCCGAAGCGGCAACTTTAAAAATGTCACCATCTGCGATTGTCTTGGAGGTTGTCAGGGCAGAGTGGAATAACAAGTTTCCGCCAGTCAACGCATCCCAAATACCAACGTGAGTAATGGTTCCCCAGTCGCCACCACTAGCAGCAGAAAACTCAACAGCAGCACTGTTAGATGCCGTGCCAGACGAAGACGCATCAAAAGCCATTGACTTGCGAGCATAACCAAAGCCACTAACTTCAGCGCCTGTGCCAGCGTCAGTAGGGTCAGCAGTATGAAGGCCGATGTAAACAGCCGAAGGAGCTGATGTGCTTGCTGTGCCAAGAAAGTGGTCGAGAAACTTATTCTCAAGGTAATCACTCATTGCGCTCATGGTTTATTCTCCGTAACTGGATTTCATAAACAAGCCAGAGCCAGCTTGCTTGCCGCGCTCTTCTTCTCGTTTTATTTCGTCTAATGCCCGTGTAAACAACTGCTCGTAAACTGTTGTTTTCTGGTCATCCATTAAATATACACTAGCAGCAGCAAGTGCGCCATACAAATATGCGTCAGGGTGTCGAGTCAGGATGATGTTAATTAAGTTGCTATCTGACAAGTCAGGAACGCCCTCTGAGTAAACAATCTCCGCTGTGTAGTTAGCGTCAGGGGTTGGCGCAAACTTAATCTCACCACCAATGATTGTGTAACCCTTTGGCTTTCCCTCTGAGTTGTTTGCGTAGATTTCATTCACACGAGTAGGCGTATAGTACTCAAGAACCTCTGTCGGCGCAGTGTTTAACTTAACAAGCCGTATGGAGCGCAAGTCTGTCGGTAACGACACAAAGGCATCGCCAGCAGTTAATGTTGCTGTAGCGCGTTTCTCTTGACTGCGAGCCTGCATCTCGCGAGCCATGCGAGCTTCGGCTAGTGATATAAAGTCTGGGATTTGAGCCGTAAGGTCATCACGAGCTAGAAAGTTGGCAATAGATGCCTGAAGCTCTGTGTAGTTAGTAATCGCCATTATACGTTTCCGCCACTAGTTCTAAATGCTCTGTTATCGTATTCGTTGAGCCATTTCTTCCAGCCATTCGGATTGTCCTTTGGCTGTCCCAACTCAAGCAGTAATTGATGATACAACGCTGTGGGTATTTCCGCAACCTTCTGTTGGTGCTTCTGTGTGTTTCCCACTAGGCTGTTTTTTCTAAAATCGTTTTGCTGTTCCCTGTTTGACTTCAGCAAAGCATCTACGTTTTGGCTTGTCTCGAAAACCATTGAGCCGTCATCATTAAAATGCGCCCAAGTTTCTTTGCCAGTAATATCGTCCCTTTTAACAAATCTCTTGGTCATAAATTCTCCTCGTAAGTAAAAGGGGCGGCGACCTCAATGGCCGCCACCCCCAAACTTGTCAAACTACGACAGGTCGTATACCGCACCGTGAGCTTTCGGAGCAGACACTTTCAATGTCCACTCAGTCACGATTTGGAACTTCTCGCTGTCACCAGTTTTCGACAACTCGCTTACGGCAAAGTTGCGGCCCGGTAGGGTGCAGATGCAAGCATAGTCGCTGTCCAGCAGGAATACACGGTCATCGGACGCAAAGCGGTCGATAACAACGTCGAGCTGACCAAAATCACTCAGATACAGCGAAACCGAACCAACGATGGCTGCTTCACGTGGAGCAGTGTAGTTGATTTGGTTGGTTGCAACGGAGCCGCTGTTCAAGTCGCTGAAGGCAACTTTCTTAGCAGGAGAAACAACGAGCATGTTTGGCTGGCCACCATCGGTGTATGCAGCTTGCATGGCGTTGTCGATTTGGTCGAGGGTCAGAGCGCGGTTACTACCAGCCATATCTGGAACATCAGAACCGTCACCAGTTGCAGCCGAAGTGCCAGAGGCATCGTCTACGTTGGTAATCCAAGCCGAAAGCGAACCAGCTTTGCGTGGGTCGGAACCCGAACGTGCTGTATCAGCGTGAAGCGATTTCTCGATGTCACGACGAAGCTCAAGACCTTTAAGGACTTTCTGGTATGCGGTTTCCTTGTCACGACCAGCTTTATCAACGGCGTCCAATGTGCCAGAGATTTGTGCGTCTTTGACGGAAATCTGCATGTAGTTACCAAAACGAGTGGTGGCTGTAGGAGCGGCAAGAGCAGCGTCAGCACCTTCGTTTACGTGGTTGTCAGCAGCGGCAGCGGCCAACTCTTGTACTTGCCACTCGACAAATACGCCGTTTCCTGTCTCTTTTTTCAGAGCCGAAAATACGGGGGTTTCTTCTGGGTCGATGCGTGTGATTACGTCCGACAGGTCTTCGCGCTCACCAACGGCTGCGCTTGTTTTGTAAATAGCCATAATTTTAATCTCTCATTCGTTGTAAAAGTAAATCAACAGCAGCATCTTTGCTGCCAGTTTTATTTAGGCGTTCTAGTGCCTTTTTTCCGCGATTAGCATTGGCCTGGGACTTAGTTTGCGGCTTGCCAGAACGAGTGACCTTTGGAGCCTTCTTTACTTTCTTTTGAGCTGCTGGTTTGTTTTCCATTAGCTGGTCGTAAAGATATGCCTTGCGTATAGCGATAACACCACGGCTGTCCGTCATGTTAGAGATTTCAGCTTCACTAAATCCTAGATTTCTCTGGGAGTAAGTAATGATGGCCTGCTTCTCTCTGTCCGCAACTTCAGGGTCTTTCCACTCTGGCAACGCTTGCAAAAGTTTCTCTTGCTCCTGTTGCAGGCGGGCCTGATTTTGCGCGGACAGTTCTTGCTGACGCTCCGCTTCCAATTTATGTTGCGTTAGAGCTACCTGCTCTGCTGCATCTTTTTGGTCGCGGGCGACTTCACGCTGTCGCATATACTCAATAGGGTCTTCGGTATACAGCTTGTCCCAGTATTCCTGGGGCTTATCTGTAGCCGATTTCAAATTGGCTTGCAGTTCACTTAAGGCCTGAGCATACAGCTCACGCTGCTGCATCATTGCCTGCATTTCCGCTTCGGAGTTCTTTCGAACCTCAGACGCCTCTTGCATACGCTTCTGTGCAGCCTGCTCTAATTGGTAGGATTTGACAAGTTCGTCAGCTGTAACGTCCTTCTCTTCACCATCAACCTTCACAGTATAATAAGTAGTCTCGTCTTCAACTTCCTCAACTTCGGAAGCGTCAACGTCATACTCTTCATCATCGTCTTCATATTCGGATTCAGATAGCTCTTCAGCGTCATCTTCCTCGTACTCGTCTTCAGATGTCGCCTCAACTTCCTCAGTCTCTTCGACTGCCTCAGCTTCAGCATTAGGCTCTAGTACGTCTTTGCTTGCCTCTTCAGGGGCGCCAACATTCAAGAGTTCGTCAATTGCTTGACTTTTCGTTAGTGAATCACCGCTACCCAACAGGGTCGTAGTTTCATCAGCCATTCTTTATCTCCTCAAAGATTTATTCTGGAGGTTAGTCTCCAGTTTCGCTAAGTTGCCCGTCTCGACAACTTCCGTCAAATGGCCGCGCACCACCATTAGTGCTTGGTACATCTGAAAGAGCGTTTCCCGTCTTTCCGCTGACGGGGAATCTTTCCATTCGCTAACGTACTTCTCCTCAAGAACGCTGAACGTCTCAACAATCAAAGGGTCACGCAAAAGCATTGCTGCGCGTTCACCCCTTGCCTGCTCGTCCCTTAGTTTTCCCTCACTCAAAACAGTCTCCTATACTGTTGCAAAAATACCACATAATACTTTTTGTGCAATACGTTTATCCACGAGGGAGGTTTGTTGAGATGTTGGCGCCAGCCGCCTTCTCAATAGCTCGAAGCTCTGCTTCCATGGCAATTTCATCTCGGCGTAGCTGGAGTTCGGCATCTGCTCGCTCGCGTTTCAGCTGGAAGTCTTGCTCCATCTGACGCACCTTAAGCTCTTGAGTCGCCTGAAACTCGGCCTGCTTCATCTGCATTTCAGCCTGGAACTTCTGCATCTCTAGGGCAATGGCTGGGTCTTGCTGTTGCCCCTTCTGCTGTGCCATCGCTTTCTGCTGCTGGACTGTCTGCTCGATTTGCTGGGCCGGGGCATAGAACTGGTCGGAGTCTTTAAACCCAGAAAGCTCTGCAATTTTGGCCAAAGTGTTTCGGTACTGCGCCAGGCTTACCATAGGATTCTCTGGCCCCATTTGAGCGATGATGCTCTCCTGCTTGGCAGCGGTAGCCATCAAGAACCCAATTTGCTCCTGCTTTTGAGCTGTGCCTAGACCCACGTTAATTTGCACGTCGTACATGTTGCTCCACTCGCGTGGTGACATTTCAACAAACTCATTGCGAAGGCGAATGATTTTATCTTTGTTCTGATACTTGGTCGCCAGGTGAAGGATACCACGGAACAATGCGCGTACACCGGTCTCAGCAAACACGCGGGCAATCATTTCAATTTTACCCTGTTGTGCAGACTGCATGGCCGATACGGCAGTTGCTGTTGTAGACTGCAAAGCGTCTGCGTCTAGTCCCATTGCCTGCTTGCTGATGCCCGTGCGCTGCTCACGGACGCTGTCCATGTAATTAAGGGCGGGGAACACAGAAGAAGAAACATCGGGAACCTGTAGCGGCTGAACTGCGCCAGGCTGACGGGTGCGGACAATACCACCAGGGCGGTTTGTCAAAAGGTCGTCCAGATTCACTTGGCCCTCAACGGCAACAACACGAGCGTTGTTTGTGTTGTAAATGTTATCCAGCAACTGACGCATCAACGTAGATTTAATCAGCTGAACGTCCATGACAAGCTCTGCAATGGAGCGGCCAATGGCACGGTGCGGCATAAGGATAGGCGAAATCATCGCAAACGGGAGGATGTCACACTCTTCGTTTTCAAGAATATGATAGGAACTTCCTACTGTAAGAACGCGACGGAACTCAGCCACCCCGTCACCATCATAGTCAGAACGAATATAACATTCAGTGACAAGGACGTTTCGCATGATAGGGTCCTGGCTGTCCGTCGAGCCACTTGTTTCCAAGTCCTCAAAACGACTTTGGCGCTCTTCAGAAACATCAAGGTCCGTGTAACCAGCATATTTTTCCACCTCATCTTTATCAAAGCCCATCTCAACCAAGTCGCTGACTGGCATGTTTGTGCGGTGTGCAACAAAGTTAGCATCCTCGAGGGACTTAGCTCGGGCGCTAATCAAGAACTCTTCGGGAGGAACATTTTCAATTTCAATTCGGCCAGAGTTTTTGGTGCGACGCAGCTTTACGTTGTAGGAAAGAGGCGGCGGAATGTATTGTCCGTCTAGGCCGACCTGACCCTCGCCCATCTCTACCTCCTCTTGCTCGACAACTTCAACCTCTGTGTCAGCCACTAGCATGACCATCTCGGTTTCGGTTAGCCCCTCATATTCCTCTGTCTCTACGTCTACCTTCTCATCCCAGTAGAATTTAACCACGCCGTTCTTTAAGATAAGCGCGTCCTTGAACCAGTTGTGAACAATTTCAAAACCACGGTTATCTGTGTTGATTACCCAATTCGCATAGTCGCTAGCTTGTTCAGCTAGGGCTACATCCTCTGGCCCGGTCGGCGCAAAGCGCACATATTCGTCGGACTGCGTAAAGATACGCATGAGGCTTGGCATAATGTGCTCGACCGTGTCGCTTACTTCGGTGCTGACAACTTGAGACCGGTCAGGCTGCTCGTTTCCAAACGGCTCCCCGAGGTAGTAGTCCATAGCCTCGATACGGTCTTGCGAATATTCCGTGTCGTAATTACCAAGGGCTTGCTCTACTTCATTTCGAACAACACTCTGAAATTCCACATCATCCATCTTGGCCATGATTATACCTTGCTAGCCTTCTTGGCTTTCTTGGCTGCCTTAACAGCTTTTGGTTTACTTGCAGCCTTCTCGACCTTAACGGCAGATGGTTCAGCTTTTGACGCAGCTGGCTTGAACAAGGGCTCACGACAAACGCGGCATAGGCCTGTGTACCCATTAGGGTTTCTGGATTTACACTTATTACAAATCATTTCTTTGTCTTTCTGTTTTTGCGGGGCTTGGCAGAACTTTTAGCCTTAGCTTTCTTAGCGGCCTCTTCTGCTTCCAACGCCGCTCTTTTCTCAGCTGCTCGGTCGCGCCTGTAAATAGTAATATGCACGTTTGGGTCTCCTACCATTTAACCTTGTGCGACCAATATTTGGCCGAAAGTTTGCTCGTGGGTTTCCCCTGTGCATTATGCCTTGCATAATAGCTTTTTTTACGAGCCTTGTCTTTAGCGGTCTTGGGGTTTTTCCCCGCGCCCTTCACGCCCTGCTGACCGAAGCGAATGAGGCGAATCTTGTCACCCTCCTTAGCCAGCACTGCGTGGCTCTTCTTCGGATGCTTGGGGGTGCGCTTGGGTTTGTTGTATCCAGCAAACCGCTCTCCACGATATTCAATAGCCATTAGTCAAAAATCCCAGCTTCTAGGTCGTCGTAATATTGCATAACCCCGTCGAGCCACTCTTGGTCTAGCTTTTGCACCTGCGGGGCTCCAATATTAAACGCCCTATCGTCAGGAACAACTGCCTTGCCCGCAGCTCTCCTGGCTTGGTGAAAGTCTGGGAACATAACCTGACGAGGCAGGGGCTCCGCTAAACCTCCCACATAATCCCCCTTGATTGTGTTGGGGTATGTTTTGTGCTGATAGGATGGTGCCCCCTCTACAGCCGAGCCGACGCGGCCACGCCCAATAAACTGTCCGCCATATCCCGACGGGAGCCCCAGTAGCTCAGGGTCTGTAATCGCTAGTCGCGTCTCCGCTACGTCTGGGAACCCCATATCCATCCAGGACCTCTTGTCCATTGCCTTGGTGAACACACCCGTTGGGCCCTGGGGCAGTGCGGCAACGTACTCAGATATATTTGGGGAGTCGAGACCAGGCCAGTCCTTTAGGGGCTGCTCGATTTTATTAGTTTTGTCGTTTTTAATTTTTATATTTCTTAGGTGGCTATCAAAGGCTTTTTTTGCTTTTTTTGTTATTTTTCCAACTTTTATCTGCTCCAATAGCGCGTCAGCCATATGGTGCGACACGGCGTCTGACGCTCCGCCCATAGAGACGTAGCTAAGGTACACATTGTCAGCCTCTCGACCCGCCTCATCAATCTGGTTTTGAATGCCTTGTGGGATTCCCCCTGCCGAGGCCCACATTGATTCATCGTCCATCTGAGCGCGGCTTTGGCCATATTGAAATCCGCCCTGCATGTCCACTGGGGTTTCTAGTTTATTGTTACCAATTTCCGTGACCACACCGCCGGCCCTAGTCTTATCACCAACCAAATTAATTAAGACATTGTCTCCGCCCGCCGCCAGGTCCTCTGCTGTCGTTACCTTGGGCGCAAGTAACCCGCCAGGGGTTGGGACGAATGTCGATTGCATTTCGTCCAGAGGGCGATGGACTAAATTTCCTATTTGCCCGCCAAAACCAAAAGTAGGGTTCTTCTGAGCCATCTCCTCTCGAATAACGGCAGGGTTTTTTATTAGTCTAGGGTCTCCACCGTATTTTTTCGCCGCACGGACCGCAGCCACACTTGGGACGAATGGCAAAATGGCGAGAGAGCTCAAACCTGCATTTACAAGCGTTCTCTCTTCGGGCTCATTATAGTACATGTTGGCATCCGCCAGGAGGCCAGTAACGTCACCCACAATTGGGACGGGCATGGTCGCGATAGCGGCAGCGTCCAGTGGGTTTGTGGTTGCGAATCTTTTTATAGGTTGGATTAGGTCTCTATTTAACAGACCCCCAACAGTCATTCCATACGGGCTAGGCATTAACGAATCCTCATATTGCTCTTGGGTCCAAGTTTTTTACGAAGATTTAACCCACGTTTTTTGTGTCGGCGACGGGTCGGCGATTTAGCCTCCCAGGCTGTGTCAGTCTTCTTAGCCATTAAGCGTCTCCGTAGATGCCTTCTTCTGTAACCTTAACAGAACGTATAATAGTCATATAATCGTCAGGATGCAACTCAGCTTCTTGAGCACAGAAGGCAGAGGCCAGCAGGCAGGTTTCAATCAAATCCTCCCACGGCTCACCTTCTTCACTGAGCTGCTGCAAGACCATCGCTATAATCTCAAAGGAATCGTCTTGGTAATCGACACCGTCAAATTTTAAACTATCCATTTTGATTTTCCATAATTTATACTCTTGTTCCATTTGTAGGCACTGCCACTCTTGGCAATGCTAGCACGAGAGGCAAAGGTAAGGCAAAAGGCATCTGCAAGGTCAGGACTGTTAAGTCCACGCCTTTTCATTTCATCTTTTCCTTCTACCTTCAGCTTGCCGTTAGACAAGAATGTAAATCTAGGTTTGGATAGGTCGTCAATGAGTTCGTCCTGCTCGGGTATCGCGCAGTCACGAGTCTCAAACCATTCCTTGCCTAAAAACCACAGCTCATCGCGCAGGCGCCCGTAGCGCTCACCCATGGATGCTGACTCTGCCACGTTAATTCCCCTGACAGGTAAATCAAGCTCGGTGAGGCGGTCAACGACACCAGCGCCAAGGCCAATGCTGTCGATAAGGATTTCGACTGGCCTATCAGACCAAGTAGTTGTTTCATATTCATTGAGTATAATTCCGCACATTTCCATCAAATCTTTGTTTCGCCAAGACTTGATAGGCTCAGTTACCACATTACCCTTGCGCTTGCAAAGGGCAGATTTATCTGTGCCAAAACGGGCCACATCCAGGCCCCAAACAACGGGTGTTGTGTCGGCAGCGACCTGGTCTCGTGTCGCAGCGGACTGCAAGAGGTGGAGCGGAATCACTACGTCGTCGTCTGCCTCTGGCCACTCGCCAAGCACACGCACACGGAAGATATTACTATCCTCTCCGTATTTTTTTATCATGTCGTCAATAAATTTAGGGCCGACCTGGGTACTGTCTTGAGATGCGACTTTCATTGTAAAGAAGCTGTCTTTCATCTTATTGAAGGCTTCGTAGAAGTAGCCAGACGTGCGGGTTGGGTTGCCCGTCATGACAGTCTTCGCACCCTCTGTAGACATCGCACCCTCGCCAACCTCGAAAATAATGTCATCCACACCCGACGCTTCGTCTACAAGGAAGAGCATGTTTTGACTGTGGAATCCTTGCAAGGCCTCTGGTGTCTCTCGTCGGGCTGTGCGAGCCACAGCGAAGCTGTCCTGGCCCGTAAGCTCTACTTTTGCGGAGGTGACTTCAATAAGTTCCTTGAGACCATCAGGCATACGTCTGTGCCACTTTGCGACCTCAGCCCAGAGGATGTCAGACAGCTGGCTCGCAGTGTTGGCCGTGCAGGCAATGCGACTAGGTGAGCGGGTGAGTACCCACCAAAGTATCAGCCAAGAAAGAAACGCCGTCTTGCCGATACCGTGACCAGAGCGGATGGCCACCCTGTCGTTGTCTCGGACTGCATACAAGGCTTTGCGCTGCCACTCTTCGGGCTTTGCGTTCAAGACACCCTCCACGAAAAGAACGGGGTCCAGTGCTATGGCTACTAGAAGGTCACTTGTGTTGTTTTCATTCGACATGTGTAATTCCCTAAGAGGTGAGAGGAGTGGCACAAAGGGAGATAAGGCCACCCCTCTCTATTGGGAGCGCCAGGGAGGAGTGCGCTCGACCAAATCAATTTCTCTCCCCTAACAAGGAATATACGGGTTATTTGTCTTGTTATGCAAGAGCTGCATAATAGTTATTAGGGGTGACACTGTGTCGTTTAGGGGCGACACTGTGACGGGGGTGGGGTGTCAGGCTGTCACCCTAATATATCACTTAATATATCAGTAATATATCATGTTTTAGGGCGACACTCTGACGGGGCTAAATAAGATAAGAAAAAAAATTTTCGGAGTGGGTATGTAGGTGGGCTAACTGAAAGGGGGGTGGGGGGTAATAGGGTCACGTTATTTGAATTAGGTATATTTATTCCTGCCCCCGTCTCTGTGTTCGAGGGGGGGGTATAGTGTTGCATAATTACCACACTACAAGTAATAATTAATATGCATTATATACTTGACTGTTGCATTTTGGCAACACTGCTAATCTGAATCAGCTTCGTCCACAACCTCAACGTCGATGACCTGCGCCTGGTCGCTCTTCTGCTTGGCGAGCGCAGCCTGGACACCTGCCAACCCATCAGCCAACGTATCACCCGCAGACACTCGCACCTCAACATCCTTAGGGAGCAGCACTGCAAGGGAACGCACCGTAGCGTTAACGTCCTTCTCCAACGCCTCAACCAGCAAATCAGGCAAGGTTTTATTCCTCGTCTCAAGCTGTGACAGAGCCTCATCAAACGCCCATCTGAGCTTATGAACCACCTGTTGCCCCGGTCCTGAATGCAAGGGACGACCCCTTCCCCTCTTCGCAACACCCTTATTCTCAGACGCCATAATTTAATTCCCTAACCACATTGTTTTCGCTTGTCTTTTTATCGCACATAATACAGCCAAAATAAATACAAAATAATGTGCTATTTGTATTGACATTCCGACATGATACATGTAATGTATTGGTAATGGAGAGGGACAAACCCAGCCAGAAAACGAAGGGAAAAAGAAATGACAAAAGTAAAACAGTTCGTGAGGGAAGCCTTCGAGGTTAACGAGCTTGCCTATCAATTTGAAGTAATCGACCTGGAGGACGGATTACTGAAGACCGCCTCACTGGAAGAGGTCAGCAGCAAATACAGCCTCTCACATATTCTAAACGAAGCCGCCTGGCGGCTGGATATGGCAGAGAGCAATGAGCATGATGATGACATTCGGCAGCTCAGTAACTTCATCAACAAGTGGAGTAAGTAAGATGGCGAAGGTATTGATTGGATGTAAGTATTGACAACCACGCCGCAATGATGCATATTATGTATACAAACAAATGAAAGGGAGAATTAAAATGCGAGGCTTACTGAAAGATATTGTTGATGTGGCCATCCTGCTTAGCGCAGGGTGTGCCATTGTTTTGTGGCTAGACATTCTCGAGGGAGTAATGCAATGAGTGGACCAACTAAGACAACCAAAGGTCAGTTCGCGTTAGAGCTGATGCTGCGGGCAACCATGAGGGAGCAGGGAGCCCTGCGCCTTTTAAAGATTAACCTAAATAATATTATCGAACGCTTAACCCAATGGAGAAAAAAATGACAACATTAAAAGAATATTGCGAGGACATGAAGGTCAGCTCGTACAAGCTAGCAAAGATGTGTGGCGTATCTCAGCCCTGCGCCCACCGATGGATTACGGGCAAGGTTGCCCCGACCATGTACAACATTGCAGTCATCACCCAGGTGACTGGTGGCAAGGTCACCGCCCTATCGTTTGTGCCGGAGATTGAATATGTCTCGCCTGAGTAGAACAAAGGGAGCCAATTTCGAGCTGTCGTTATCAAAGCTGTTCGAGGCCGAGCTGGGTATTGAAAGGCCCCTTAGAAA
>Ga0257126_1001186_pt1 | contig 19076 bp, 16 predicted proteins | sample SI060_120mmetaG_FD_190151 | JGI IMG/M metagenome (GOLD analysis project Ga0257126, IMG submission 190151) | Marine microbial communities from Saanich Inlet, British Columbia, Canada - SI060_120m | ecosystem: Environmental > Aquatic > Marine > Inlet | place: Canada: British Columbia | collected... | reverse complement strand
TATATATATATATATATATATATATTTATTTGTATAATAATGAACCAAAACCTCCTGAAATTTTTAGTACATTATATCCTAATCCCATAATTGTTATAAGTCCATTCACATTACTATTTACTTTTAATACTTTTTCTTGAATTGTTGAAAAATTACAAACTCCGCTTGGTTTTATATCTTCTGGATTTAAACAAAATGAATATACATTTATACCTATTAATGGATTACCACTATGATGTTGATAAGGTTGAACATAATTAAAATAACTACCATGTCTAAGTTCCATTCTATCTTGTCCATTTAACACAATTTTAGATTCAACACATGTATTTATAGTACCATTTTTAACATACCCTTTTGCATCATTAATAGTTGATAAATCTAATGTTGTATCTTCTAATATATAATTATCTCCATCTACAATAATATTATTATTTCCATCACCATATGGTACCTCAAATGTTTCATTATTAACTGTAATAGTAGTTGTTTTAATTTTTTTTATATTTATATTATTAGATTTATATTTTGCAAGATTATTATTTAATATATATGTTATTTCTGAATCAGATGTAAAATTAGTAAATATATCACCAGAAAATGTTACTCCACTACCATCAATTTCGGATCCACTTGGGTCAATTATAGGATTAATTCTTTGACTAGTATTATTAATCGAAATATCTATATAATTACCACTACTATCTGGTATTTTAAATGTTTGATCAATAATAAAAATATTATTTTCTTTTATTAAATTGTTTAAACTAGTTGATGTATGATTTATACTAAAAACAATATTATTATCTTTAGCTAAATTATCTGAACCATCATAATAATTAATAAAATGTAAATTATTATTAGTTTTATTTGGTGTTTCTCTAATAACCCAAACTAATTCTTTAATTAGATGAAACATATTTAAATTAATACTTTGCATTCCTGGAATAACCTTATATGTATTTTCTTGAACAGTCTCTATTAAAAATTCATGTGGTCCTTTAATTAGAGATTTTTTATCAATTTCATCAATAAAATAATAATCTGAATATAAACACATACTAATTATAGAACTTTCTGGTTGTTCTATATCCCTTGGATTATTTGTACCAGTTGATAAACAATTTTGAAATGTTTCTAAGTTTATAAAAATTTCAATATCATGGTATGATAAAGCACCTAATGGTATAGCATAAGTAGGATGTCTACAAAATGAAAACATTAAAGGAATATTTAATATTATATTTTCATTTGCATTATAATCTGATATTTCATTATTTATATTTGTAATATTATCCGGTGTAATCGTTCTATTTATACCAACTAAATTATTTAGTATATTTTGTTTATCATTATTCATTGTTAGTTCTGACCAACATAATAACCATGTAGAAGAATGTTTATCAATGGTCATAGAACCTATTTTTAATGATACTTCTTTTAATAATCTAAAACCAATACGATTACAATATGTAACTTGAGAACCATTTGTATTTAATGGAGGTAATATTGCTTCAACATATGTAAACCCAATTAAATCACCAGTTTTTTGTATTTTAGAATTAATTTCACTATCAAAATTAATATTTCCTTTAAATACATTTTTAATTGTTTCTACAGAAAAATTACATTTTTTTTTATATACTGTATTAAAAAAAGTTATTTCTGGATCGTTAAATAAAAATGTATCTTGGGCTCCAAATGCAACCAATTGAATATTTTTTCCTGACATTAAATAATATAAGATTTTAGCTTTATAAAAATATCATTTAATATTTTTATAAATAGAAATTAAGATGTTTTATAATTAATAAAATTAAGATGTTTAATTAGAGTAAGCAAGACCACCCATACCAGATGTAATACGAAGAAGATTGTAAGAATGAGCCATGACAGTTATTTTTGATGATCCTCCAGATTTTACTCCTCTTGTATTAACACTTAATTCTGCATTATCAATTCTTGAGAAATTGCAAGATCCGGATGGTTGAAGTTCTTCTGGTCTAAGAGCAAATGAGTAGCAATAAATTCCTTGATCTGGATTACCAGTGTGATGTTGATAAGGTTGGACACCGTTAAAATAAAGACCAGGTCTTTGCTCAAAACGATTAGAATTATTAAGTTTAAGAAGAGCGGTATTAACTGGTTGTGATGAATTAGCGTCACCAACTAAGAAATCTGTAAAAACATCTCTATTTGAACCATCTCTAATAACCCATACTAGTTCTTTAACTGGGTGATTAAAATTTAATCTAATTGAGTTATCAGTATCACCATTTACTGCTTGAACTTGTTCTTGTACAGTTTCAATTAACATTTGATGCTGATGTTGTGCAAACCATGTACGTTCGTCTGAATCAAGGAAAATATAATCAATAAATAATGCTAAATCAGTTAAATCTCCAAGGGTATCCCCATTATTGGATCCTGTGGATAAAACTTCAGCTTTTGTTGCTAATTCAATTGAAATTTCAACTTCATGATATTGAAGAGCAATAAGTGGAAGAGCAAGACCTGGATGTCTACAAAAGAAAAATTGTAAAGGAACATTAAGTCTCCATGAATTAGCAGTATCAGCATTCATATTTTGTGCTGAAGCGCCATCTGCTGATTTAAGACCAACAAGACGTGATAAAGTTGATGTTAAATCAGCACTACTATTAACTTGTTTTTCAACTGGTGTTGTTAATTCAGACCAGCAATGCATCCAAGTAGATGAATGTTTGTCAATAACTTGTCCACCAATTGATAATTTAACTTCTTTGCATAATCTCCATCCAACAGAGTTACAATATTTATCGCCACCACCAGATGGATCTGGAAGTGTAGCTTGAACATAACAAGCTCCAATTAAATCACCACTACGGGCAATTTTTGCAATAACTTTATTTCCAAAATTTCCTCTACCATTAAGAACTTGTCTCATTGATTCCATTGCAAAATTAGTGTGTCTGGCATATTTAACAGACCAGAAAGTGACATTACCACCAACAGTAAGAAATTGATCTTGTGCGCCTACAGCGACGAGTTGCATTAAAGCACCACCTGCCATATTAGTATATATATATTTTAGAAAATATATTTTAGAAAATATATTTTAAATAATTATTTTTTAATAAAATAATTTATATTATTTTAAAAAAAATTTTTATAATAAAATTATTTTATTAAAAAAATTAAATATTTATTATTTTTTAATATTTTTTTTTTTAAAATTATATTAATTATATTAAAATGATTACTTTAATAAAAAAATATTTTATATATCTTTTTTAAATATTTTTTTATTATTATTTTATTATAATTTTATTTTATATTTAAAATTAATTAGAGTAAGCAAGACCACCCATACCAGATGTAATTCGTAAAACATTATAAGCAAGAGCAAAAATGTGGATTTGATTATATTTTCCTCCAGCAGTTTCACTGGCTGTAGGGGTAGTAACAACTAATTCTGCATTATCAATACGTGAAAAATTGCATGTACCTGATGGTTGATGTTCTTCTGGTTTAAGAGCAAAAGAATAACTGTTAATACCAAGATCTGGTACTCCAGTATGATGTGCATGAGGCTGTATAGCTTGAAAATATCTATGATCACGTGGTAAAAATCTATCTTGACCATTAAGTCTAATTGTCATTTCTGATAATTGATCGGCTGTAACATTTGGAACTCTTGTACCAGATGAATCAATAAAATTAGTAAACTTATCACCGGCTGATGTACTTTGAGTACCAACCCAAACTAATTCTTTAACAGGATGATTGAAGTTAAGACGAACATTGTTTGAACTGCCAGCACTAATATTTCCTACTTGAGTTTGAACTGTTTCTATAAGATATTCGTGACTTGTACTTGCAAATCTAGAACGTTCTGGTACATCAAGGAAAACATAATCAACCCATACTTTCATGCTGTTTAAAGTAGCATTTCCATCTTGAGCTACGTCTGATTGTGAGGCAATATCAATTTCAAATTTAACTTCGTGATATTGAAGAGCAACAAGAGGAAGAGCAAGTCCTGGATTTCTGCAGAAAGAAAATTGTAACGGTATCATTAAACCGGCATTATCATTAGTCCCACTATGTGAACCATTTGGACCCTTTTCACCAACTAATAGATCAAGGTAAGATTTTTGATCATTTGTATGAGTAAGTTCACTCCATAAATACATCCATCTACCACTTTGTTTATCAATAGTTTGGCCACCAATAGTTAATGAGACATTTTTGAGAAGAGCAAAACCAACACGATTAACTGGATCACTACAATTAAGAGATGCATCAATCCAAACATTATTAATTAAATCACCAGTACGTGATACATTACAAGTTACCCGTTGTCCTAAAGCTGTTGATCCATCAAGAGTTTGTTCAACCGATTCAACAGCAAAATTGGTATGTTTAGCATATAATACCTGAAAAAAAGTTACAGGAGAATCAGAATCAGTAGGTCCTCCATTAAGAAACTGATTTTGTGCGCCCATAGCGACAAGTTGCATTAAAGCACCAGCCATATTAGTATATATTTATTTTAGAAAATTTATTTTAGAAAATTTATTTTAGAAAATTTATTTTAAAAAAATTATTTTAGAACATTTATTAAAAAAATATTAAATAAATATATATTATAATAATTATATATATTTATTATTTTTTTTTAATATTTTTTTTAAGAAAATTCATATTTATAATAATTTTTTTTTAAAAATAAATAAAAATATTTAAATTATGAATTTTTAAATATTTTTATTTTATATAAAAAATTTTTATAGTTAAATTTAGTTAGAGTAAGCAAGACCACCCATACCAGATGTAATACGTAAAACATTATAACTAAGAGCAAAAACTTCTATAGGTTTATCCTGAAGATATTTAACAGTTAATTGTGCATTATCAATACGGGAAAAGTTACATGTTCCTGTTGGTTGATGTTCTTCTGGACGAAGAGCAAAAGAGTATACATTAATACCTGGACTTGGGAAACCAGTATGATGTTGATATGGTTGAACATAATTAAAATATGTTGCATTTCTTCGTTTAAATCTTTCTGTACCATTTAATTTTATTTGAGCTCCTTCAGTCGACATTGATACAAGTTTACCATTATTTTTAGTTTGATCTTCTGTTCCAACCCAGACTAATTCTTTAACTGGATGATTAAAAGTAAGTGTCATTGCAGTATCTTGTAATTTTGTTGTATCTTCATGATGTTGAACAGTTTCAATTAACATAGTTTGTTGTTTTTGTGCAAGAAGTCTACGTTCCTCCATATCAAGGAAATAATAATCAACCCATACAGATACATTTTCAATTTTAGTAAGCACGTTTAAATTTGACGCATCTTCAAAATCAATTGCTAATTCAACATCGTGATATTGAAGAGCAATTAAAGGAATAGCAAGACCTGGGTTTCTGCAGTAAGAAAATTGTAAAGGAACATATAATCTTGATCCTCCAGGAACATTACCCGTATTACTACCAGCAATACGTGATAATTGTGCTTTTTGTGATGCTGTATGGGTTAATTCGGTCCATAACCACATCCACATTGAACTATGTCTATCAATCATTTGACCTCCAATACGTAATTCAACTTGTTTAAGAAGTCTAAAACCAAGACGAACATTATTACCAGAAGCATCATAATTTTCACCAGCTGCTAAAGTAGCCTCTACATAAGTTGGTCCCATAAGATCTCCATGACGTGAAATACGACAAAGGGTAGAAACACCAAGATTTGGATTACCACTTAATGATTGTTCCATTGATTCCATTGCAAAATTAGTATGTCTTTTGTAACTAGCTACGAAAAAAGTAACAGGAGGTTCAGATCCATCTGGTTTTGTGAGCCAGCCATCTTGAGCTCCAATAGCTACGAGTTGCATTAAAGCACCAGCCATATTAGTATATATCTATTTTAGAAAATTTATTTTAGAAAATTTATTTTAGAACTTTTTTTTGTAAAAAATTTAAATATAAATTTTAAATATTAATATTATATTAAAAAAATTTTTTTTTTTTTTAATATTTTATAAATTAGTATATTTTTATGTTTTTTTTAATATTTTTTTTAAATATTTTAATTTAAAGCAATTTTAAGAATTAAAATTATATGTCTAGTAACTTTAGGATAAAAAAAAAGGTATCTAAAGTAACATCAAATATTAAAGCATCAAATACGCTTGAAAAAAAACACTTGAATAAAATTAAAACAATAGAAACTAAAAAAAAATCACTCGAAAAGCTAAAAAAAGAATTAAATAAAATTACAAAAGAATTAAATATATTAGAAGAAAAGCGCAATAATAATATTTTAATAGATCTTGATAATAGAGCTAAATTATTAATAAATCAAGAAGAATTATTTGATACTATTAATGAAATAGAAAAAGATAATGATGAAATAAATTATTATGATTTAACAGGGGATTTATTAATTGAATATTATGAACTAAAAAATGATATACCTATACAAAATGAACCAGCTAAAAATATATTAGAATTTATTAATTTAAAAAATACAAGTATTAAAAATGATAATAATAAAAAAAATAAATCTGACTTATTTAATAAATATTGCGAACGTGTTGATGGTATTAGATTAGAAAAAGATGATGGTAAAAATAGAATAAAATATTGTACTTTTTGTAATGTTGAAAAAATACTTGAAGTTAAAAAATCATCTTACATATGTCCTGAATGTGGTTTAATGGAATATATCATATTAGATGAAGATAATATGATAAAAGATTATTCGCCATACCAAAGAAAAAATCATTTTAAAGAATGGTTAAATCAATTTCAAGCAAAAGAAACAACTGAAATACCAGAAAGTGTTTTTACTAATATTAAAACAGAATTAGAAAAATATAGAATTGAAGATTATACAAAAATTACACGAGATACAATGCAAGTTATTTTAAAAAAATTAGGATATAATAAATTATATGAACATAATCCTTTTATAATAAATAAAATAACAGGTATTCCTGCACCAAAAATAAGTAGAGATATTGAGGAAACATTTATTAATATGTTTATGAAAATTCAAGAACCATGGGAAATTTATAAACCAAAAGGTAGAAAAAATTTTTTATCTTATCCATTTATATTATATAAATTTAGTGAATTATTAGAATTAGATTATTTATTACCATATTTTCCATTATTAAAGCCAGAAAAATTAAAAGAACATGATATTATATGGGAAAAATTTTGCAAACATTTAAATTGGGAATTTTATGCTACAACATAATAATAAATGTTTTAAAGATTACAAATTTTATATAAATATAATGTCTGAACTTGAAGATCTACCAATGGTTCCAAGTAACCAAAACTATGTATGTATTTCATTTTTAGTAAAAAAAGAAGGAGATCAACTGGGAACATCCGGTGTTCGTATTGGAGGAGTATTTAATACATATGATGAAGCATGTGCTCAAGCAAAAAAAATACAAGAACATGATAACTTACATCACGTATATGTTGGTGAAACAAAAAAGTGGTTACCATATAATCCAGATCCAGAATCTGAAGTTGTTCAAAATACAGAATATGCAAATGAACAACTTAATAATCTTATGAAAGGACATAAGGAAAATATGGAAAAATCAAGAATTTATCATGAATTACGTAAAACAGAAAAAATTATGGATAATATTAATGAAAATATTGAAGAGAGAAATCGTACTCGTGATGAACTTACAAGTAAATTAAGTAAAGTTAAAAATATGACAGAGGCACAAACATTAACAAAAAGTCTTGAAACTTTAGAAACTCAAATTAAAGGTATGGAAGAAAGATTAAATAACTGTAAAGACAATGATTCTAATCTTAAAGAAGAACTTCAAACATTAGAAAATAACTCAAAAGAACGAATGGAACAATCAGATATAATTCCACCAGCTAGTGGTGAAAATAATGAATAATTATTTTATTTTTTCAACAATTAATTTCATTTTATTTTTATTTCTGGACAATAAAGTTGATGTATCAAATAGATCAACTTTTTTATTCCAATTTTTATCATAATTTTTTTTATGATATTTTTTATATCTCTTTGATCCAATTGTAAAATCGGGTGTATCTTTTGCTTTATACCAGAATACTTTTTTTGTAATATCAGTCGAATGTACACGATTATTAATAACCATAACACCGTAGTCTGCTGTAATTTGTGTAAATACATGATTAAATACATCAAAACTAGGAAACATCCCTGCATAATGATCAAATAACTTTTTTTTATTTGAAATAAAATCTTCAGCAAGTAAAAAAATAAAATCTAAATTACTTCTCATTTCAGGTGGAATTCCTACAGCATATTGCATTGTAAGAATAAAACTAATTTCATAATGTCTTCCATTAAAAAATAATTCTGAAATTTGTTGTTCTTTAATCCACGAACCTTTACTACTCATACAATCATCCATTATAATAATTAATCTAGCATCTTTTAATCTTTTACCTTCTTTTTTTCTTTTATCATTATCTTCTATAATTTTTGCTTGTCTTGAATATATCTTATTTAATATTTCTGATGAATATTGATCATAAATATAAATATCTGGTATAAAATCACCATAAAATTTATTAAGTTTTTCTGTTCTACTAATTGCAATTGTTGTTGGTATATGTCTAAGATGAAATAATATTTCACGTGTTAAATAACTTTTACCTGATGCTCTTTTAGCAATCATTGCCATTGTAACATGATCAGGCATACTTTTCATATTAAATTTTTTAAGTTGTAATTTAGAATCTCCTAAACGTATATCTTTTGTATTCATTATATAAAGTTAGAAAATTAAAAATTTGGATTTATAGTATATAATTCTTGTTTCATAATGGTATCATAAGGAATAACACGTGTTTTATTATCATAATTGTAAATAATAATAAACAAAGCTATAAAAAATAAAGGAATTTTAATAGTGTTAAAAATTATTTCATATTTATTCTTTACTAATTTATTATTTATACAAGATTGTTGAAACCGTATTAAAACTATTATAGATAATAATAATATTATAAAAATTTTAATCATATAATTAATATTAGAAAATTTCTAATTTAAATTATATGATACATCAAAACAATATTATACTTAAATATTTATTAATGACATTATTAACTATGATTTCTTCAATATATTTAATAAATACTACACTACCAATGTATGATTCATTAACATTAGCTTTAACAACATCTATTTCATATGCACTATTAGATAGAATTTTACCATCAATTAGTGATAATAGACAAAATTAAATATTTAAATAATTATTAAAAAAATGTTCTTTTTGTTTTAATTCTTTTTGCATTTGAGTATCAATTGTTTCATTTTCTTTTGTTTCTAAAATACCATTATTTTTTTTTTCAATTTCACTATTTGAAAAAACATCCTGATATTCATTATTATTTTTTTCTGGATTATATGTAACTGTTTCTGAATCAGCTAAATCTTTTTCAATATTATTTCTTACTTTACTATTAATTGATAAACTTTTATTATTTATAGGGGTCTCTTTTTTATTTAATGATTCATTTACTATTTTTTTTAATGTTGATGAACTATTATTATTTTTGTCTTGTGTAAAGATATTATTATTATTATTATTGTCTGACTCTGTTAATTTAATATTTTCATTTTCAATAATAGATAATATTTTTTTATTTAATTTCTCATTTTCTGTTATATTTTCTTTATTTTGAATAGTTATTTCATTTGGTGGGATGATATCTACTTTTTTTTCAATTGGTAATGATGAAATTGGAGGTATTGGTGGTATTGATGCATCTTGTTTAAGAAGATTTAAATTTTTTTCTAGTAGCAAAGGAATATTTACTAATTCATCAACTTTTAATTTTAGTTCAAAATCCATTTCTTTTGAAGTTTCTGGTTGATCTAAATATTCATTCATAATTAATTCCATCGGTAATGTTTTACGAATTGCATTATTAATTGATTTTTCAATTAATTTATAAGTTAATAATTTATTGCGTTGTTGTTCAACAAGAGGTACAATATTATGATCATCAAAAAGTAAAAAAGTATTATTCCATAATTCTCTTGCACATTCAATATAAATATTATGAATAAATTCTTGTAAATTTATTTTTTTAAATAAATCATCATTAAAATCTTTCATTGTTAAAGTTAAAATATATGATTTAAATACAGATTTAATTAAATCAATTAACCACGGATATTTAATTGTAACATGTAATATTCTTTCAATTTCATTATTTATAATTTGTTCATTCCATTTAGGAATTCTTTTTAATAATAATTGGAATGTTTTTAAAACTGTTGTATTATCACGATTTATTTTAGATTCATTATAAATTGATTTTATACCATCATAAATTACTGGTGTTAATATATTTAATAATAATTCAGTATATTCTTTTTTAACTTCTATAAGTAAATTTATATTGCTCATTATAATATTATGTTAGAAATTATTTTAGATATTTATTATACTAATCCTCCACGGTCCATTCGTAAGTTTGGATTATTTAAACTTTTAATATTTTCTTCTTTTGGTCTATTTAAACATACATTACCAAGATTTATTATATTTTCAACTATTCTAGTTCTATTCATATAAAAAAGTATTATTACAAGAAATAATATAGCTATAATATACATATATATAATTTTAGATTTTTTTATAACTATATATATATGTTACTAAAAAAGATTGATTCTTATCATAAAAAACAACTTAAAAAATTAAAAAAAATGAATATGGATAAAAATTATATTATAAAATTTGATAAAAAAAGACAAAATATTATAAATTTTTATAATACTCAAGAAAAAGTATATTCTGCAGAATATATTTTTTACGGAGCATTAACTGAAGATTTAGTATTTAACTGGAATAATACTATATATGGATTTAAAAATAAAAAAATGTTAGATAGAGTTAAAGAAATAAAATCACAATATAAATTATTTGAAAATGATAATTCTAAAAGAAGTATTTTTTATCATAATTTACTTAAAAGTAATAAAATAAAATTAACATCAGATGATCAATTATTATGGCTTAATAAGTTATTATTATATGTTAATCGAGATTTCTATTATATAACTCCAATTAATTCTAATAATTATATGCAAATTATAGGTATTAATAAAATTAAAGAAAAATATATATTAAATTAAGTTATTAATTTCTTTTTTATCTTTTGTAGATAAAACTATAAAATCAATTGTTTTATCTATTTTTAAACATAATTCTATATCTTTAATATCAATATCTTTTTTATATTTTTTTAAAATATCAATAATAATTTTACTTTTATTTTTATTCAACAGTTTATTTGTTAATTTACATAACATTAATATCTCATGAATTGATTTTTTTGATACTATTTTAGTTAAATTAGAAATGTTCTTTCTATTAATATTTTTTAATGATGTTTTATTTAAATCAGCGCTAAATTTAATTTTAGCAGAAGATAATTGTTCATTTGAATAATTTATCCAAAAAGATGTATCTAAACATGTATAAAATCCATGAATATTTTGTAAGTACCAATTCTGATCTGTGTATATACTTGTTTCTATATTATCTCCTTTTGATAAAGAATCAGATATATTAATAGCTTGGTCAAGTTGCTCATTAAAACTAAATTTATTTAATTTTGAAAAAGTTTTCTTATAATAATTTTCATGAATCATTAAAGGTAATAATACTTTTTCTGATTCATATAATTGAAAAATTTCGTCATATTCATTATAATTATTAATTAATTTTAATACTGAATCATATAATCCAATATCTATTTTTTTTTTCAAAGAATTATTTATAAAATTAGTTATATTTTTTTCTGTTATTTCACTGAAACAATAAGAGTATTCTTGTAATAGATTAATTAATCTGCGAATATCATTTTGAGCAAACTCTATTAATTTCATAACTGACTGAGGTTCTTTAACAATTATTTTTTCTTTTTTACATATTTTTTTAATAAGTTTAATAATATCAAAACTAGAAGGAGTATAAAATTTAACCTCTAGACAATTTTTTTTTAAATCATTCAGTAACTTACTATGATTATTATTTGAAATAAATATAAGAGGAAATATTTTTTTTTTAGTATTATCTTTATGTATTCCCATTATAAATTTTCTTTCACTCGATAAACTAATACATTCTGTATCATCAAAAATAAGAGCTAGTTTTTTAGAACTATTATTTGTAAATTTCATTTGATGTTTAATAGATGTATCAAAATTATAAAAATCACTAAAATCATTATTTAATCTATAATTTTTAATATCATCTGGATAAATAATTTTAGTATAAAAATTATATTTTTGAAGTAATAATTTAATTGTTAATGATTTTCCAATACCATGATTTCCTGAAATAATTAAATTATTTATATTTGTATTATCAAAATTAGATAGCCACTCGTCAATTCTTTTTATTGCTTGTTTATTACCAATTATATCATTAATACATTTTGGAGTCCATTTATTGATCCATAAATCTTTCATTTATATTAATATTTAAAAATTATTCTTTAAAAATATTATATTTTCAATTATTTTATATAGTATAATTTTTTATAATTTTTTAATAACATACATTTAAAATATAATATTTTTAAAAAAATATTATAAAAATATATAGAATTATTTTTTACAAAAGGTTTTATTTTTATATTTAAAAAATTTTTCTATCATTAAGTATATATATGCCTAGATCTAGATCACGTAAATCCTCAAGATCTGGTAACGTCGTTTCTACCGAAGTTGCCGCCTTATTTAAAATGGGAGATAAAGTTAATCAAGCTGCTCTTGTAAATCTTAGAAGAAAATATGGAGACGAAGGTCTACTTGAACAAATTAGAGATGTATTTGTTCAGAGACACTCCGCTGTTGTTCGTGGAGCCAAACGTTTTGCGAATGCTGTAAAAGCGAGATATTCCCAAACAAATACCCCATACAGTATTATTTTACAAAAAGCTCGCGCCCATGCTAGAAAATATAAATTAAGTGATGCTGAATTTGCTGAGTTTCAAAGAATTTACGAACAAGAATTATCCGGTACATCTCGTGCTGCTGAGGTTGTTGTTCCACTTACAAACATGATGAGAGTTCTTGGTCACTTAGATGCTGCTAATGAAGGAGTCAATGTTTCAGATGCTGACTTTAGACATCTTCAACAAATTTTAAATTTACATAAAGAATCAAGATTAGTCCATTCTCAAGTTGTTCTTCAAGCTATTAGTCACAATGTAGATGGGGACTATATCAAATTTAACGGTGAAGAATCATACTTGGAACAAAATTATGATAAACATAGACATAATATAAATGATCACATTCATCCAGTAATTGCTGCAATGTTTTTAAATAAAAATGAAGATTTTGAATCTCATTTCATTCACAGTAATATTTCTGGTATTGTCAAATCTAGATATGAACGCGATGCACTTACAACTAGATCTGATTATGAATTATTCTATGATATGGTAACAGATCCAAATGATATTGTTTGTGATCACAGATCACCACTTGCTGATCTTTTACATCGTTCAAATCTTCAAAATCAATTATGGAATTGTGTTTTAAATATGCGAAATGGTCATGTTTATAATAAATCTTTTAATGAATTTTTAACTAGTGTTGATGTTTGCCGTCTTAATAAATATGATAATCCAGATTTTTTATATGGTCGTCATGATGGTACTATCCTTAAACGCCTCTTATCTGCTTTTTCATACAGACCAACGGTTGTATCAACAAGACCAGTTGGAGGAACTATGGTAACAAGTAATCCATACTATCAAAATATAAATCCAGTAGTTACTAAAATTCCTATGATTACTGTTCGTGTAGGAGGTAAAGATACGTCTTCAACACCATTGTCTTCTATAATTTCAACAAACCAGTCTCAATACTTTATTGAAGGTAATGTTGTTGTTAAACGTGAAGTTAAAGTTATTTACTCTCGTGGTAATATAGTTGTATATCTTGATAGAAGAGGTGAACAAATTGATCTTGAAAACTTTAGACCTGCTTCATATAAAGCGGTACCTATCGGATCTGGAGGTTTTGAAAAAGTAACAACTACAAGTATAGATGTAGATTTAATGACTGACTTTGGTATGGTTAAAAGTGCAGGAAATATGTTTCAATTAAACTCCTATATTTCTGCTAAATTAACACCAGTTAATCTTGGTGCTGGAGATGGTGATTTAATTGGTGCAAATGGATCTGATCAAATTATAACTGGATCTGAAGCTTGGGTAGCAACTATGGATTCTGGTGTAGCTGGTGATGATGGTGAACCTTGGGTAAAATATGATCCAATGAAACCAAATGGTGATAGTGCTTATGAAAGAACATCTTTTGATAAAGATTCTTTAAATGAAAGATCACTAGTATTATTTTACAAATCATCTGACATAAAAGAAAATGTTGGAGTAAAACAACTTTAAATTAATAAATTAATTAAATCTTATTTATAAAAAAGTTATTCTTTTTTATAAATAATAATCTAAAACATATTAATGAGAGAAATTGTAAATAAAGAAGTTATTAATTTGCTAAAACTTGGAGATAAAGTTAAACATAAAAATTTATTAAAATTAAATGAAAAATATAAAAATGAAGAATTAGTTGAAACAATAATAAGCGTTTTTAGAAAAAAATATACATCAATTAGAAAAAATTCACGAAAATTTGCAGATATAATTATAGAAAAATACAATAATTATCCTTATCATATTGTTTTAGAAAAATCAAGAAAGTATGCTGATAAATTAAAATTATCTGAATTTGAATTTGAAGAATTTAAAAGAATTCTTGAAAAAGATTTTGCTGGTGTTGATAATCCCAATGATGATCTAAAACCAATGACTACAATAATGAAAGCTCTTGGTGATACACAATATGATATAAAACAAATGAGATTAAAATCAAATGATAAAAAAAATTTAGAAGAAATACTTAAATTATATGAAAAATCAAAAGAATTACATAGCTCTGTATTATTACAATCAATATTATACCAAAAAGAACCTTCAATAGATATTAATGTTGTAACTAAAAATTTTGATAGAGGGGTTGATGATATTAATACACATATATCACCAATAATTGTTGCATTATTCTTACAAAAAAATTCTGAATTAGATAGTAGATTTATTTTTTCAAGTTTGCCTCATATTATAACAGCTAGATATAATAATTCAGACTTAGAAACAAGAAGCAATTATGAATTTTTTTACGATTTAGTTAATGACCCACAAGATATTGTTTGTAATAGTAAATCAACAATGTCAGATCTATTATATAGATGTAATTTACAAATGCAACTATGGAATTGTGTTTTACATTTAAGAAGTGGTAAAATATTTAATCCTGCATTTAATAAATTTATTTCTGCGGTTGATGTATGTACTTTAAATAAATATGTAAATCCTGATTTTATTTATGGAAAATATGATGGAACAATTTTACAAAGATTATTAAATGCTTTTTCATATAAACCAACAGTTGTTGCATCATCTGAAATAGTAGACAATGTTAATATATATAACCCATATAAATATAATATTAAACCACAGGTAACACGTATACCTATAATATCTATAAGAATAAATAATTTTGATACAAATAGTATTAATAGTATATTAAAAGATTCTCAAGAACAATTTTTTGTTATCAATGGAAAAGTTGTTAAACGAAAAATACAAGTTATATACTCGCGTGGAAATATATTTGTTCAAGTTATTAGACAACCACATAATATTAATTTAGATTATTATAAAGGTTTTAATTATAAATATCCGGCAGGTGTTGAACAATTTGAAAAAATGGAATTAAAAAAAGCAACATTTGATAGTATTGATTCTATAGTATTAGGAAAAGGTAAAGGTAATGAGTATGAGGTAAGTGGTATCGTTGCTAATAATACATATAATCATAATGGTATGGATTATGTTACAAGTAATGTTGCATATGTACGTGAAAGGGATAATAAATTTTATAAATATGATCCTATGGAAGGTAAAATAAATTCTTTTAAACCATTAAATATATATCCTGATTATTATGTAAATGGTATTGAAAATAATGATAGGGAAAAAGATTTTTTAGAAAATAATGCAGTAATATATGTATTATCATCTAAAGAAATGAAAGAAAATTTAAATGTAAAATATGTTTAATATTATAATATTGGCGGTAGTTCTGGTTTATTATTACCAGAACTTGCAGGATTAGGAATTATTATTGGCATAAATCTTTTTTCCATATCTTCAAGATATTTTAAATGAGAAAATAAACTATTTATAACTGTAGGTAAAACCATTTCAACTGTTTTATCTATTAACATATTAACCTCATTTTCAACTACATCAGTATAATTAGCATTTTTAAAATATACAAATCGCATTATAATATATAAATGATCTTTATTTTGTTTATCAATAACTAATTTTTTACCATACATTTCAAAAGTTTTTTCTTTTACATTTTTAATAATAAGATCATTTACTATATCAAGAGCTTCATCACTAAAAAATAAAATACTAATATCATTTGGTTCAATATTTGTTAAATTTCCTACAAATTCAAGATGTTTCGGATCTGTTGAACTAATTAGTGTATAATAATTATCCATATATAATATATTTAGATAATTATTTCTCATAAAAAATTTATAATCTATATGTTTCAATCGTTGCATCAGAATCAAATCTCATATTCTTTTTACTATTTTGTAATACTGGTTCACTTGATGGGTAATTTATTAAACTATGAGGAAATACACTTTTCTCTTCAACAGTATTATTATCTATATATGATATGTTTCTTTTCTTTGTATTTTCCTCATCTTTACCATTATAAATTACCCATATAAATTCTTCATACCGTTTTTGATATACAACTAATTTACCATTAGTAATATCTTTAAATGATGTAATAGATAAATTATTTCTCTCACTTGTTGTTAATAAAGTACCAACTCTGTTATTTAATAAATGAACAAAGTTATCGCATATAGTTTGTTTTATACTTTTATTTTCATTAAAGTATCCCTTTATTTTATTTAGTAGACTTATAATTTCTGTTGGTGGTTTTAAATTAAATTCTGTATTATTAAAAATTTCTTTAACTTTTTCTTTTAATTCAGATGGTTTACTGCCATCACGAGGTTTATCATCACTATTATTAAAAATTTTACCAGTTAATTTAAATTTTGTTTTTTTATCACCATCATTATCAACATCTTTAAATCTACTATCTAAAAGTACTAAATAACCAAAATTTGGTACATAAAATTCATAATCATCGATAATATATTTCCAATGATTTACACTAGATTTATTAACAAATAGATCTTTAACAAAAATATTATCAAGTGAAAAATCTCTATAAGTAAATCCTATTTCTTCCATAACAAGGCATGCATATAATATTTGAAATAATACAGATCTCCATTCATCAATAGTATGATGTCCTGTTGATACCATTTCATGTCTTGCACTAAATTTATTATACATTGGTGATGCCCATTCTTTTATCGAATAATTTGGAGCTTCTGTTACAGCAAGTAATGATATACCACTATCTTTTGCTAAATCAACTGATGTCATATCAGGAAAATTACCACCAAAATATTCTTTTAAATTTTGTGTAATTTTTACATTTTCAAATGCTTTTTTAGAATTATCTAATACTAAATCAAAACCCGTTTTTCTATGTTCTTTGATAATATTTTTTAATTCATTGTATTTAATTTTTGATTCTTTATCACGAGTATAAAATAACATTTGAATAAAATTAGGAGAAACTTTACGATTTATTATTTTATTAGTAATAGTTTCGTAATAATATATCTCACGCCATACATTAAAATCAAAATTATCTAATACACGACCAATCGCTGTTGTTAATTCAGTATTTTTAAAATTTGCAGCACCATAATTTAAATTATATATTCTAAGATTAAAACCCAATGCATTTCTCGCAGCTTCAACTCTATTATCTTCAAATTTAACTGGATAAGCCATATTATAAATTAAAAAGTTATATGGAATATCTGTATATGGATTTTTATCACCATTACCATATGGATTGAAATGTAATATTCTAAAATATGATAATAAACTTCTTCCATTACTCTTTTGTAAAGTAATATCATCATAATCACCTTTTATTAAAACTGAATTTCTTATAAAATTTTTAATTTCTTCTCTTTCAAACGTTTTTATCATACTGTATTGAAATGGATCTCCTGGAATAATATCTTCATATAATGAATTTAAAACGGTATGTTGTTGATCCCCACCTCCTAAATTAATATTGTAAATTTTTTGTAATGGAATTTCATTTACTTTTTTAAGTGGCATTGAATGAGGCCATGGATAAGAATCATAATCTTGAACAAATGGTGGTGGTAACATTTTTTGATCATCAGTTGTTATATATGCAGGATGATTATACGTTGGGTGTTTATGGCCAGATCCACCTGGTGGAACTTTAGGCTGATAAACTTTTTGTTCTGCTAATAAGGGTTCATCTTTAATATTTTTAGTTTCATATCTTGGTTTAAATTCTCTTGATGGTGGTCTATCTTCTCTTGGTTTAAATTCACGTGGTCTATCTTCTCTTGGTTTAAATTCTCTTGATGGTGGTCTATCTCCTCTTGGTTTAAATTCTCTTGATGGTGGTCTATCTTCTCTTGGTTTAAATTCACGTGGTCTATCTTCTCTTGGTTTAAATTCACGTGGTCTATCTTCTCTTGGTTTAAATTCACGTGGTCTATCTTCTCTTGGTTTAAATTCTTTTGGTTTAAATTCTTTTTTATCTGATTCGGTAGTGTTAACTTCTGTATCAGAAGGAGAATGAATTTTACCTTGTGGTATTTCCATTTTTTTATCTGGAAACTTTTTATATCCTTCTTCCCATGTTTTTTTTTCTTTTGGTTTAAATGCTGGTTTAAAAATAGGATTTTTTATTATTTTCTGCTCGGCTATTATTTCTGGTTTAGGGTCCTCTCTCTTTTTTTCATTTTCTTTTTTTTTTTTTTTTT
>Ga0257126_1001177_pt1 | contig 19122 bp, 5 predicted proteins | sample SI060_120mmetaG_FD_190151 | JGI IMG/M metagenome (GOLD analysis project Ga0257126, IMG submission 190151) | Marine microbial communities from Saanich Inlet, British Columbia, Canada - SI060_120m | ecosystem: Environmental > Aquatic > Marine > Inlet | place: Canada: British Columbia | collected... | reverse complement strand
GCTGGACAGAGCTTCAATGGCCTCATTGATGACGTTAAGGTCTTTAGTACCGCTCTTGACGCAGCTGGCGTGCTTGCTGCTTCTCAGGGGGGTGCTGTGCCAGAGCCTTCTTCGCTCGGACTTTTGGCCCTCGCTGGCCTCGGTCTGCTTCGTCGTCGTCGCTAGACAAACTTTAACCCTGCTCAATGCAGGCGTTTACAAGCCGAACCTCTTTTACGAGGTTCGGCTTTTTGTTTTCTTTTTCTTTTTGTTTTAAGTAATCTTCGCGAGCTAAAGACCGTTCCTCGTGGACAGTTCCGAACAATTCTTCCCCTGAACCAAATAATGTTTGTATCTTCCCTTTTTTCTCCACGCTGGAATAGGAGCACTTCCGTTTCATTACTTTCTCTATTTTGTTCCCTTCTTTCGTCTTGTTCTGACCCAGAACCCGAAGATGATGTTTCACAAATTGAAGAATCTGTTTCTGAATCGGTTGTTGGTATTCCTTTGAATACCCCATCCCTTGGCAGTGAAGGTGGCACACTTTTCGAGAGGCTTTCGCCAAACGAAACGGGCGTTGATTTTGAGAATGCAATTGTAGAAAATCATCCGCTTCGTCATCTTTATGCGACCGAAAAGGTCTGTGGTGGCGTTGCAGTAGGTGATGTCGACGGAAACGGGTTCCCTGATCTTTTCTTTACTAATGGTCCTCGCGGAAATCGTCTCTTTTTACAAACCGAAGAATTTAAATTCAGCGATCAAACGGCAGCGTCAGGGCTGAAGGAGGGATCAGTTTGGAGTGCGGGAAGCGCTATGATCGATATCGATGGTGATGGCGACTTAGACCTCTACGTTGCTAACTACGCTGTTGCCAATCAGCTGTTTGTAAATCGAGGTGATGGTAATTTTGAGGAGAAGGCCGCGGAATTTGGATTAGCTCATCTGAGCGCGAGTCATATGCCGACGTTTTGTGACTATGATCGTGACGGTGACTTAGATTTATATCTTTTAACCAACCGCTTTCATTCGCCCAAGGGTCAGCCTAAATCAGAAGATGCCTTGCGTTTTGAGGTCGTTGAAGGGAAAGGTAAGATTAGTTTTTCAGACCCTAGTTTAGGCGCCTATTTTCGACCTTACCAGGCGGGGACTGCTCCTAATGGTCAGCCTATTTTTAAGATACAAAAAGTGGGGCAGCGCGATGTTCTCTTTCGAAATGATGGCGGTAAGTTCAAAAATGTAAGCCAAGAGGCCGGGATCTACGGGGTGGGTTTCGGGCTTTCGGCCACGTGGTGGGATTACAACTCGGACGGTTGGACTGATTTGTGGATTGGGAATGACTTTGATGACCCAGACAGAGTTTACCGAAATAACAAGGACGGGACTTTTACTGATGTGGTGAAAGAGCTCACTCCTCACACCTCTTGGTTTTCGATGGGTGCAGATTTTGCAGATTTAAATGGGGACCAACATCCTGACTTTTTAATCGCTGACATGTCAGGAACGAACCATTTTAAGCAGAAAACCAATATGGGTTCAATGGGTGCGAAAGCAGAGTTTTTGCGGACTGCGAATCCGCAACAGTATATGCGGAATGCTCTTTTCATAGGCACGGGTGGAGAACGTTTGATGGAAGCCGCCCACATGGCTGGATTAGCAAATTCTGATTGGACTTGGACAGTTAAGTTAAGTGATCTCGATTGTGATGGTCGCCCCGATGTCTACATGACAAACGGAATGTCCAAAAATTTTAATGAATCGGATAATGCTGCGGTAGTCGCAAAAGCGGGTGAGACCGAATGGGATCGTCACGTCCGGGCTGGGACCGAAGAGCTAAGGGAGCAAAATTTAGCTTTCCGGAATGAGGGGGATCTCAAGTTTGTCGACGTGAGTAAGGAGTGGGGACTCGATCATGTTGGGATGAGTTTTGGAACCGCGCACGCTGATCTGGACCGAGATGGTGATCTGGATTTGATCGTCTGTAATCTGGGAGAACCAGTGAGTGTCTATCGAAACCAAGCTCAAAAGGGAAATCGCCTCGTAATTTCCTTGCGAGGAAAAGGTCAAAACAAGTTCGGAATCGGAGCAAAGGTTCACTTGGCTCTCTCGGATGGAACAACCTTGCAGCGACAGTTGATTCCGGTGCGAGGCTACTTAGCCTCAAATGAGCCGCTTGTTCACTTCGGGCTTGGAGAAAGAGAGCCGAGAAGTCTGAAGATTGAGTGGGCTGATGGCCACCTTCAGAACGTGAGCAATCTCAAGGTAAACCACCAATATACGATCATACAAGATCGGCAAAGTGTTCCGGTAAAACCTGAAAAGGGTAATGAGACCCTCTTCGTTCAGTCCGATATTTTGTCTGGGGCAAAGCATGTGGAAAATGAATTTAATGATTTTGCGAGGCAACCTCTTCTACCTAACCAAATGTCTCGGCTCGGACCTGGGCAGGCGTGGGGAGATGTTGATGGCGATGGCGATGATGATTTATGGCTTGGAGCGGCAGTAGGCTCGCCTGGAAAAATTTGGATGAACGATGGGGTAGGCTCTTTCAAGTTGGAGCCCTCTCCAGTGCTCCAGGATGATGCAGGATTTGAGGATATGGGAGGACTCTGGTTCGATGCTGATGGGGATGGAGCGATGGATCTCTATGTTGTAAGTGGCGGTAATGAATTTCGACCAGGCGATCCTGAGCTTAAAGATCGACTGTATTTGAATAAAAGTGGTGTTTTGACTCGTGCCCCTGAGGGCACGCTACCTGGATTAAAAAATAGCGGAGGGATCGTAGTTGGAGGTGACTACGATCGAGATGGAGATATTGATTTATTTGTGGGCGGTCGCCAGGTGCCAGGTGCCTATCCCGAGGGTGCTCAAAGCTCACTTCTCACCAATGAAGATGGTCGGTTCGTTGAAAGGGACCTTAAGATTACGGGTTTGATTACTTCGGCTCTCTGGTCTGATGTGAACGGGGACGGATGGGCTGATTTGTTGCTGACCGAGGAATGGGGGACACTTCGGGTATTTCAAAATAATGATGGGAAGCTCACTGAGGTGACGGAGGGCGCAGGTATTGCCAATCTCACTGGCTGGTGGAATAGCATTGCAGGCGGGGACTTCGATGGAGATGGCGATATTGACTACGTTGTCGCTAACTTCGGTCTGAATACCAAATATCATGCTTCGCTAGAACACCCCGCATTGATCTATTACGGGGATTTTGAAAACTTAGGCCGAAAGAGAATTGTGGAGGCTGAATTCGAGGATGATATCCTTTATCCTGGCCGTGGACGAAGCTGTTCAAGTAATGCGATGCCCCATCTCAGGAAGACCTTTACGAGCTTCCGGCAGTTTGCGGGCTCGTCTCTCACCGATATCTATCAACCTGATAAATTGAAAGGGTCCACTAAGTTAGCGGCAAGCGTTCTGGAGACCGGCATCTTCCGGAATGATACGTCCCCGGGAGGGGCTCCTAAGTTTGTCTTTCAGCCGTTGCCTAGGATTGCCCAGATCGCTCCTTGTTTTGGAGTGACTGTTAGTGATGTTGATCTTGATGGGGTTCTCGATATTTACCTTGTTCAAAATTTCCACAGCCCGCAGGTGGAGACCGGACGGATGTCAGGTGGGTTGAGCCAACTTCTACGAGGCAAAGGAGATGGAAGTTTCGAGGTGGTGCCAGTCGATGAAAGTGGCTTACTCGTAGCAGGGGATGCTGCTAGTTTGACGCAGGCTGATCTCAATGGTGACGGGCTTCTCGATTTTGTGGTAGCTCGAAATAATGGGCCGGTTTCTGTTTTTGAGAGCAAACAATCTAGCGAGCGTAATTTATCGATCAGGTTACGAGGTTCTAAAGGAAACAAGAATGCGATTGGAGCGCGCGTTAGATTGGTGTTCGAGTCTGAGAAAACGTCTCTTCTTGAAGCTTCGGCAGGCGGTGGATATCTTTCACAGTCAACTTCTGATCTCCACTTTGGGGTGCCAGATGGAGAGGTCCCAAGCAAGGTGTTGGTGTTTTGGCCGAACGGAAGCCAGAGCGAGTATCAGCTTGATAAATCACATGGGCTTTCTGTAATTGTTGAGGGGAAATGATTTAGGGCTTTGCGTCAGACAATAGTCTTTGACCTGGGAGACCTTAACTTATAAATATTTTCTCGCACTTATATGAACAATTTTAAGCTCAAACTATGGTCGTCACTTGTGGCGGCCAATTTCTTCTTTACCGGAAATTCCTCTGCCGATCTTCTGATCTACTATGCCTTCGATAATAAAAATGGGTCTAACGTAGTAAATAATGGCACTCAAGAAGACGGGACTCTTGTCGGTGGTGCGACCTATGGCGCCAGTAAAGAGGCAACGTTTGGGCAGGCATTTTATGGGAACCGAACTGGCGCTAATGACGGCTACGTGCAAACCGGCCTCACTGGAACTGACCTAGGAATGGGGCCAGACTCAGTCTACACTGCCATGGCATGGGTGAACTGGACTGGCGTTTCAGGCCAAGTCGACCACATGGTCTTCGGTCAGGAAGATGGCCCTGGAAACGCAAGCCAGCTTCACCACGGAATCCGTGCTGATAGTGATGCAAATGTTCACTACGGTGGTTGGGGAAATGACCTCAATGATGCCGGAACGGCTACCCCTGGTGAGTGGACTCACCTTGCATGGTCATACGATGGCACCGATAAGGTTGTCTTTGTTAACGGAGTCGAAACTGCCCGCCAAAACGGCGGCACGATGGCAGGACACGCTCTCCCAGTCATTATTGGTGGTCACGGGCGTGACGCAGCTGATCCGGCTGGTCAAAGCTTTAATGGTGCAATCGATGAAGTTAAAGTTTGGGATGAGGTTCTGACTCTCGCTCAGATTCAGGCGGCCATGGTGCCTACTATTGCAAGTGGTGATGCGGATAAGGATGGACTTTCCGATGACGATGAAACGAATCGTTACTCCACTGATCCTAATAACCCAGACACTGATAGTGATGGTCTGAATGATGGCGTCGAAGTGGCAAACGGTCTGGATCCTAATGATGCGGATGGTAATAATGGTCCGGATGGCGATTTTGACTCGGATGGGCTGAGTAATATCGATGAAATCGAGGAGTATTTCACCGATCCTAAATCAGATGATTCTGATGATGATGGTCTCAACGATAAGGCTGAGGTTGAAATCCATAAGACTGACCCTAATGATCAAGATTCTGATGACGACACTCTGACTGACAGTGAAGAGATCAACACCCATAAGACCAATCCAAATTCAGCTGACTCTGATGGTGATGGATATCCCGATGATAGGGAGCTTGCATTGGGGAGCGACCCGAATAGTGCAGCCAGTGTCCCTTCGACTTTATTGCCCGATCCCATTCTTTACTATTCATTCGACAGCGCAGATGGCGCTAATATTGAAAACCTTGGAAGCTTGCCGGGTGCCGGAGTAGTTGCGGGCGGCGTAACCTTTGTTGAAAGTAAAGACGACTCATTTGGATCCGCCTTTTTAGGAAACCGAACCGGTGCGAATGATGCCTACATTCAAACTGGGTATAGTGGGACTGAACTTGGTTTCGGTCCAGACTCAGTCTACACTGCCATGGCCTGGGTAAACTGGGCGGGTGTTTCGGGCCAGGTTGATCATATGGTCTTCGGTCAAGAAGACGGACCTGGGAATGCCAATCAACTCCACCACGGAATCCGTGCTGATAGTGAAGCTAATGTTCACTACGGTGGTTGGGGGAATGATCTCAACGACGCGGGAACGGCAACTCCTGAAGAATGGACCCACCTCGCTTGGTCCTTTGATGGCACCGATAAGGTCGTCTTTGTCAATGGGGTCGAGACCTCCCGAGGTGGTGGAAGCACCATGGCAGGACATGCTATGCCAGTCATTATTGGTGGTCACGGTCGTGATGCAGCTGATCCTGCTGGACAGAGCTTTAACGGTTTAATCGATGAAGTCAGGATTTATGATGAGGTGCTAGAACCAGAACAGATCTTAGCCGCAATGATTCCAAGTGGTGGAACTTCGTTGGCTGGCTTGAGGGTTACAGACATAAGTTTCAACTCTGGTGATGAGACGGTTTCTTTGACATTCACTTCTAAGCCGAGCCGATTTTATGCCTTGCTCTGGTCTCCGGATTTACTTGGCGCCCCAGATTTCATTGAGATTGATGATTCGGTCCAAGGAGCTGCTGAGGGCAATCTCACCACGATTTCATTTCCTGCCCCAAGGCTGAATGATGATCCTGGAAATTCAACCTTGCAGAAGGCGTTCTTCTTGTTGCGAGAGAATTAGAATAGAAGTTTTTGATCAAATGGTTGAGGGGTTGTTCCTTCAGCCATTTTTTTATGCCTGGTGGTAAAATAACTGACTTCAGGCTTACCTCGGCGTTTTCATGTGGAGATTGAGACGTAAATTTGATCTGGGAGGGATTATGGATTAGATTCCTGAGCTTCGTTTCAACCTAATTTCCTTCAGTTCAAGTGGCCTTTGAAGGGCCTCGATCCTGCTGCTGGCTTCTAAAAATGTTACTTGTTTCCGGAATATTAGGTCCCTACGATGATCAATAAACACGTATAATATTATGTTTCGTTACTTAACTATTTTCCTTCTGTTTGTAGGCCAAGCCTCAGGCTTCACTGTTTGGTTCAATAATATCAAATTGGCCGATCCTACAGCCGTGCCTATCTTGGATAATACGGGTATCTCCATTGAAGGCGGAGCTGGCTATGTCGCTGCAGGGACTTTTTCGACTCCCCCAGAGCAAATTACCAACTTTGATGCATTTGAGGTTTTTGGGAATGGATCGAGTTCTTTTAACGGGATTGCAGCTGGTTTTTTTGATCTGAGACGTTCCGCTCCAATTCCATCGGGGACGACAGATGCTCCGGTTGGTGAAAGGATTTATGTTGTAATTGGAGATGGTGATAGTCTCTCTACTTCTACAGATTTCGCGCTTTTCGACTCCGGTCTGACTTTTGGGACCGAGAACCTGCTTGGGTTGGGCGCTTCGGATATCACAATCACAAGTGAAAACTTAAACTCAGATTCCTTAATTGTCGGCGATATTTTGACCGGCGTTGATACTGGCCTCGGGCTAACTTTTGAGAAAGCGATTCGACTTACGACTGTCCGTATACCTCTGGCTCCTATCCTCAGCAATGACCTCAAAGATTTTTATCCGTCTGAAGAGGGCGAAACCCTTACCGTTGATGCCACCCCTGTGGACGGATTTCCCACCCTTTTTACATACCAGTGGTATTATAATGGCGATGCTTATCCCATTAGCCAAGGAGGGCGAGACGCGACTCGGACGTTTGCTGGAAGCGCTGTAGATGATGGTGCTTGGACGATTGTGGTTTCTAATACGGCGGGCTCTGCGTCTCACACCTTTGATTATCGGGCTTATACTTCTGAATCTTCTTCACCTGTTCTAGAAGTTTCCGAGTTCTATGAAACTGCGCTAAATCAGCCCGTAAAAATCGATGCAACCCCTATTAGTGGTTATCCCGTTAATTTTAGATTTCAGTGGTATTTTGACGGCAGTGCGATTGATGCTGATCAAGGAGGAGAAAGCCGTATTTTTAATCTGCTAGGTTCTGCTAACGAAAATGGGAGGTGGAGCGTCATTGTTACCAATGATTCTGGCTCGACTGAACAAGTTTTTGAATACCGAGTATTTGACGATTCGGATGGAGATGGCCTTTCTGATTATCGTGAACAAAACATTCTAGGGACGAACTTTAAACTAGCCGATACCGACTCCGACGGATTATCTGATTCGGATGAAGTTAATGGCTCAACTGACCCCATCGTTGCCGATACCGATGGGGATGGCCTCCTTGATGGGGTCGAGCTTACTATCACCAATACGGATCCAATCTTAGCTGACTCTGATGGTGACGGGACTGGTGACGGTGAGGAAGATAATGATAATGACGGTCTCACAAATGCGCAGGAGATTGTTATTTACCTCACTGATCCTCTCCTTGCCGATACTGACAGCGACGGGCTAAGCGACTCGACGGAGGTGCGTCTTAACCTTGATCCGAAAATTGCCACAAATATAGAAGATCTAGTCAGTGAATTGAGTGACTTACGAGCCGCCTACAACAACGTTGTAGCGGACCGCGACGCCCGTTTTGTGGATACGGATGCTGACGGGATTACCGATGTTAAAGAGGCTGAACTCGAAACTGACACTGCTGAGGCCACCGTCTTCTACCTTCAGGATGCTTATGAGGCAGCCGTGATTGACTCGCGTATCGTTGGGCGCTCTGACGTGACTGGAGCTCCTGGCGCATACGATCTTACCGCGACGGCCTTATACGAAGCAGTAGTCGCGGACCGCGACGCCCGTTTTGTGGATACGGATGCTGACGGGATTACCGATGTTAAAGAGGCCGAGCTTGAAACTGACACTGCTGAGATCACCGTCTTTTACCTTAAGGATGCTTACGAGGCTGCCGTGATTGACTCGCGTATTGTTGGGCGCTCTGACGTGACTGGAGCTCCTGGCGCATACGACCTTACCGCGACGGCCTTATACGAAGCAGTAGTCGCGGACCGCGACGCCCGTTTTGTGGATACGGATGCTGACGGGATTACCGACCTTAAAGAAGCCGAACTCGAAACTGACCTGACTGAAAAAACCACCTTTTATTTGCAGTCGGTTTATAACAACGCAATAGCTGATGCGAGAGGGATAGGACGTAATGATGTCACGGCAAACCCTCAAAGTTATGAGCTCACCACCTTGGCAGCTTACAGGATTGTAGTTGCAGAGCGTGATCGTCGCTTTATTGATAGTGACGGTGATGGGCTGACTAATAAAAAAGAAAGCGAGCTCTTTTCAAATCCCTCTGAAGAAACCACTTTTTACTTTCAAGACTCTTATGACAGCGCAATAGCTGATGCAAGAGAGTCCGGACTAACGGAAGTTCTAACCAACCCTCAAGACTACAGCCTTAAAACCGAGGAAGCTTACAACCTCGTGGTTTCTCAACGGGATGCTCGCTTTGAAGATGCCGACGGGGATGGTATTACTAATCTCAAGGAAGCTGAACTCGAGACAGATCCAAATAATGGGACTGTCTTCTATCTAGAAAATACTGGGTTTGAAGATGCGGTGGCTGCGGCCCGCCAGACAGGCCGAAATGATGTTGTGGTTTTTCCTTTTGGATACGGACTCGTTGCGCTCGAAGATTATAATAGAGTGGTAGCGGAACGTGATGAACGGTTCTCTGACTCCGATGGTGATGGGCTCACTGACTTCAAGGAGGCAGAACTTGAAACGAACCAATCCCTTGAAACCGTCTTCTATCTTCGTCCCACCTATACCACTGCGATTGCCGAGGCTAGGCAACTAGGCCGGAATGATATTCTGGAGAGTCCGCAAAATTTTGAGCTCACGACAAAAGGCGCTTTTAACGCGGTATTGGCGGAACGTGATGCTCGTCCTACCGCCGAGGCTTATGCTGCTATTGTTCTCGAGAGGGATACCCGTTATCTCGATAGCGACGGAGATGGGCTCACCGACCTCAAAGAAGGGGAGTTGCAATCGAACTTGGCGACTGAAACTAGATTCATCCTTAAAGATGATCATGAGGTCGCGCTCCAAGCTTCCCGTGAAACAGGACGGAACGATGTTTTATTCAATCCCCAGAACTTTGAACTTACGACACGTGCTGCGTTTAATAGCATTGTCACCCAGCGGGATGCTCGCTTCCTTGATAGTGATAGTGACGGGCTGACTGATGAAAAGGAGGGGGAAATTGGAACCGATGCCAATAAACAGACATCATTTTTCCTCGGAAATACTTTTGAGAATCTTTTCACGGATGCGAAAGGGGCAGCAGTTGAAGAGGTCTTGGCGAACCTTCAAAATTTTGGGTTGATTTCCAAACAGGCATACGACGTCGTCTTGGAAGAGCGCAATAGCCGCTTCCTTGATTCAGACGGAGATGGTTTGACTGACGAAAAAGAACGTGAGCTTGCAACCGATGCTACCGAAAAAACGAATTTCTACTTAGAAGAAGTCTATGAAAGGGCAATTGCTGAGTCCCTACAAGTCGGCCGGGACGATGTCACTGCTAACCCCCAGAATTTCAATCTCGCAACTAGGGTTGCCTATAACGCATTGTTGGCGCAAAGAAATGAGCGCTTTCTTGATACTGATGGCGACGGTTTGACTAATGATAAAGAGGAGGAGCTCGAAACTGATCCAGATGTTGAAACTCTCTTTTCAATCGATACGGTCCCTCTGAATTTTGATTTTGCGCTGGCCCAGGTCGCCGATGAAGGGTGGAAATCCACTTCCGGTGGCCTCCAGTTCGCTCTCGCTACCACTGAGGACGCTAGGTTTGCTGATTCAGACTTGGACGGGATCACTGATGCTAAGGAAGAGGAGCTGAATACTAATCCGGAAGCTCAGACAGTTTTCTATCTGAAAGATGTCTTTGATGCTGCCGTGGTTTCTTCTCGGGAGGGAGGGCGTGCCGATGTCACCACCAATCCTCAGAATTATGAACTGACTCCAAGTGCCGCCTATGCAGCGGTGCTGGCAGAGCGTGATGCTCGGTTCCCTGACAGCGATGGTGATGGTCTCACCGATGACAAAGAAAACGAATTGGCTTCGAATGCTTTAGAAGAAACAAATTTTTATCTGCAAGGTGCCTATGATTCGGCTCTTGCTAATGCACGCCAAACTGGACGCACCGAAGTCACTGCGAATCCACAAATCTATCAGCTCAAAACACAAGATGCCTACAACCTTATTATTGCGCAGCGAGATGCGCGCTTTATAGATAGCGATGAAGATGGGTTGACTGATTTAAAAGAGGAGGAATTGGATACAAACTCTGAAGAAGAAACGTCGTTTTATCTTCAAAGTGTATTTGAGACGGCTGTCGTAACGGCACAGGAAGAAGGTCGAAATGCCGTCACTAATAATCCTGCTAATTATGATTTGACCAGTCAAACGCTTTACAACGCGGTTGTTGCGCAGCGTGATGCGCGGCCGACTCAGGAAGCTTATCAAGTTGTCGTCGCGCAAAGAGATGAACGCTTTGAGGATACGGATGCTGATGGTATCACTGACGTTAAAGAAGCTGAGCTTTCATCTGATTCTCAGAAAGTAACGACCTTTTATCTCGGAGGAGTTTATCAGGAGGCAGTTCTTAATGCCCGAATCACAGGAAGAGGGGATGTGACGCGCAATCCTCTGGATTACGAATTGACGACAATTTCTTCCTACAATACTGCGATTGAACAAAGGGACGCTCGGCCAACGCAAGTGGCCTATAGCTCAATGGTTGCCCAGCGCGATTCGAGGCCGACACGTGAAGAATACAATTTGGTCGTTCAGGAAAGAGACACCCGTCCGACCCTTGGTGAAGTCAAGGATGCCCGCTTGGGTTCTGTTGTCCTGCAGCCGGATAGTGCGAATAATAGCGTTAAGATTCGCTTCTCTATTGAAGAGACCGATGACTTTAGAAATTGGACGTCTCGTGGCGGGATTAATGAGCTTATTATGCCTCTTGAGGCTGGTAAAAAGTTCTACCGCTTCGCGCTCGAAGACGAGTGAAAAGAGGATCGGTAATTCTGAATGTGATTGACGGGCCGCTATTTGATTTCTTCCTCGACGAAGTCGAGGACCAAGTCAACGAGCTCGTCCATCCCATCAATCAGTTCCTCTTCGATAGTTGCAAGGTGATTCGCCTCGGTTTCACTGTAATCGTTGCGATCCTCGGGGCGGGTTTCACACCAACGACTGGCGTTGAGAGGGTCGACTAGACTGGTGGCTCCAATGAGTTCGAAAGAGTTGATGATTCGCTGGTGATCTATTCCGCTTTGCCAAAATTCGTGAAGTGAGTCATCGCTTTGAAGGATGGGGATGGTTTCATAAATATCCATGAGAGCCCGTTCCTCTCGAGTGAAGTCCCGTTCAGAAGATTCGTTTTCAAGTTGATCTATGAGAACTTCAATTGGGTCTGGCCATTCAATCGTTTCTTGTGGAAGCATCCTGGTTGGGGTAAAACGCTCAGCGCATTTTGCCAAGTGAAAGTGCGGACTTTTTTAAATTACGAGGAAGTTAGAAAAACTCATTCCCATTTTCTAGTGAGACGTTCTATTGAGCGGTAATCTGATGTATTGCACGACTATTTTAAGCGATCACTTGGTGCGTTAGGATCGAAGGGTTGGTCGATCAGGATTTGGATCCTATTACGTCGATTTTAATGAGTTTGGGATGAACCTAGATTTTCTTTGCCGAGAGGCAAATCAGTCTTTCCAGTCGAGGCCTTCGTAAAGCGGAGATAAAATTTCGTGGCCACTTGAATTGACCAAGACCATATCTTCGACGCGACAACCACCGAGGGTAGAGGAATAGAGGCCAGGTTCGACGGTGAAGAGTTCGTTTTCGAAAATCTCGCTGCCACCATGATCAAGGAGGATAGGCTCGTGGACTTCGAGTCCGATCCCATGTCCGGTCCCGTGACTCATAAAGGGATGCTTTGTGTCATGTTCGCTGTCTCCGCGTGCTAACGCGAACCCGTGTTCTTTGAGGACGGCAGTGGTTGCAAGGTGGACCTCTTCACCGGTGGTGCCTGGTTTTAAGGAGATACACCCGGCAGCTTTGGCTTCACAGACGGCGGTGTGCATTCTGAGGGCCTCATCTGAGGGCGTCCCGTTTACAACGGTTCGGGTCATGTCGCCATTGTAGCGAGTTACGTTATCCATGGGGAAAATATCAACAATCGTAGGAAGCTCCGTCTTGAGGGGGCCAGTGCCATAGTGGTGGCAGTCGGCAACATGGGGTGCGGTGGCGACGATAGAGTCGTGCGAGTTTGAAAAATTACGTTCGAGAAGGAAAGCCGTGATCATTGCCCGTAGGCGTTCGGATGTAAGAGCGGCTCCGTCGTGGTGGAGGATTCCTTTCTTGTCTGGAGTAGCATGAGCGATGGTGCGACAAGCATGAGTCATAGCTTCTCCCGTGATTTTTTGAGCGACACGAAGATGCTCGATTTCTTGAGCATCTTTAATTCGACGGTTTAGGACGCCGAAGTCAGCTGAGTAGTGGATAGAGATTCCAGCTTCCTGTATGAAGTGGGCGTAAAGGTAGGGTAGCGAGCGGTCGACTGTGATGATAGATTCCCCAGCTTGGCGAAGGCACTCTGCGGTGGCTTGGGCAAGGGCCGTATCACGATCCCCGGAGAGTCCACCTTCCGGAATGAAATCGGCGGCACAATTGATTTGGTCGGCCTGGACGGCTTTACGGGCGCGATCTATCTCGATGTCTCGGACTAAGTAGGTGGAAGTGCCATCGGCGAAGTCGATGGCGACCGAGGAGTCGCCGACGAGGAAACGGCAACGATGAAAAAGAGTGGCGTTGGTAGTGGAGTGGCCTGCGAGAACAGTGGTTCGTTTGGATGTCATGAAGCGGATGTGGACACCAGGATACTGATCGTCGAACGCGGAAGGTCCAACTGTGAATACTCGGTTCTAGCAGTTTTCCGGGGTTTAGCGGCCACGGAGACGCAGATAGGTTTTGTTCTGATCTGTGCCGATGGGCGAAGCGATTCGGACCGTGATGGTGGAAGTCTCATTTCCGTTATCGATGCGGGAGACTACTTCTGTCAAAGAAGGATCGCTTGACCAGTTTTTAAGGTCGGTGGAAACTTCAACCGTAAGAGAGCCTCTGATCCCAGAGTTCTCATTAAAGGTGAGGGTCAGGTAGTCGTTGGTTGAACCGTCGACTTCGATCGATTGCACGGAGGCAACGGGTCCGGGTGCGTCGGAGGAATCGACTGGGCTTGAGCCATGGAGGAATTCGAAAAAGTTGAGAAGTTGGTCACCATCGTCGTCGTCGAGTGGGCCTCCTTGGAGGTCAAAGCCAGCAGCCCAAGTGTCATAGGTAAGTCCTGACGGTTCTTCAGTTCCCGGTGATCCGCCTTCGCTTTGGCTGCTCATCCAATTATTGGGTTCATTATGATTAGGATTCGATGTTGGGTCAACGAGGACAAGGGAAGGTCCCTCGCCATCTGCGGTGGCGGGCCAAGGTTCCTGATCATTGTAGGTAAAGTCTTTGATAGGATCTGGACCGGCGCCTAGGATAAGGATTTGCTCACCGTCGTTGCTGAGCCGACCAGTGTATTCGAACGATTGAACTGATGGCTGGCCATATCGTGCTTGGAAGGCGGCGCGGTTACGTAAAAGAAGAATCCGTTCTTCAATTCCGAGAGAGAGGTTGTCGGGGAAGCTGAAGTTGATTCCTGAGGAAAAGCGGACCTCATTCATATCGAGGGCGCTCTCGCCGACATTGAGGAGTTCGAGAAATTCGAAATCATCGCGGTCTGAACTGACGGCAAGTTCTGCGGTTGTAGTCGGCTTGGCCGGACGGTAGTGGAATTCGGAAACGACGAGGTTATTGGCGTCCGCCGGAACGGAGTCGATGGTAAAGAACGCTTCATTGAGTGCGCTCCATTCACCACTGGTGCTATTGTAACCTCGGGCACGAAGCAGGGTGGGCTTGCTGAGATTAAATGGACTTGTGACGTTGTCGCCACCGCCAACGTTGGTGGTTTGCCCTCGCAGGGTGAGATCCATGCGGGTATCCGAACTTGTGCCGCTGGCCTGATGGACTTCCACCGCGATGGTGTTAGTGCCAGAGACGAGAGCAGACACTGGAATAGTGGCGTCCTTCCATCCGCCTTCATCTGAAGTAGTACCATTGGCGTAGTCGTTGAAGGAGGCGTTGTTGCCAAGATTTTGGCGGAACTGTTCGACACCATTGATGTAAACCGCGGCTCCATCATCATACTTTACGCGTAGGAGGAAGTTTAGGAACACAGTCGGGTTTGGGATTTCTATCGTGGTGCGGTAATAGGTTGTTGCATACTTGTTTCCAGAATCACCTCCGAAGCTGAGTTCGGTGGCTTCTCCGTCTCCACCGTAACCGAGTGGTGAGGGTCCGGACGACCATCCGGTGTCATTGAAATCGATTGCTCTCCACTCGGTGCCTTGATCGGATCCATTGTCGATATATTTCCAGGTGTAACCGGTCGTCATATACGTGACAGGTTGCTGTTCGCCGGGTCCGCCGCCACCGTTGAATGACGCTTCGGTTGCTGCAGGATTTGGGGTGCCGCCGTTAAGACGTGGGTCGCTGCCATCCAAGGTATAGTAGATTTTGTCGGCGTCGGTCGACATGGTGAGCGGGGTGTCATCTGAAATTGAACCACCGTGTTGGTTGAAGACTGGGGCAATGATGTCTGGATACATTCCGGCAGATTTGAAGCGTCCAACCATGGTTTGAGCGAGGCCCGGGAAGTGGTTGCTGACCAGGTTGTTCTGGTAGTTCAGCCAGTTCTGGTATTCACGGAAGCGGTTCCCCCAGCGTGCGGACTCGGCAATGAAGCCCGGCCGTGCCTCATCGACTCGCTTCTGCAAGCGTTCGATATTTTTCGCTGGCGTCATTGCCCCATCATTGAAGTAGTGTTTGTGAATTCGATCTGCGAGCAACATGGCGAAATCCGTGTTGCCGCTGCGCAGGCGTGACATCAGACTCAAAGGTCCTGCATCGTTTGCGGAGTGCCCGGGATTGCGCAGGTATCCATCAGCGTCCTTCATCTGGAAGCGGAAGGGTTGTCCCTGGGTCTTGGAGCCGAGCAGCCTGACCTCGCTTTCCGAATTGCCGCTGACCCACAGAAGCATGAAGTCGATGAGGTTGGCGACATCAATGTTGTTGTCGTTTTTTTCCCAAGGGTTAGAGCCTGATGCAAGTGCCTTCGCTTCGTTCCAGAAAACGCCGGTGCCGTCATAAACTTTCTCATCGGCGCGGAAGTTGTCGTTGAGGTTGACCACGTCATAGTCCGCCTTGGGGCCGCCGAAATAGCTTGAGGCCATGTCGGCATTCCAGCGCTCGCGCAGGTGGTATTGCCCCCAGTAGATACCGTTGAGGTAGACGTGCACGAAGCGCCCGTGAGGAGCAATGTTACCCATGTCTAACATTGAGTCATCAGTGAAACGGTTGGACATGTAAGCACCGCGGTTAACCATGTCATGGGAACCACTGCGGAGGTCCATCACATCAAAGCGGTCGGTGGGCGGGTAGTGCTTGTAATCAAAACCCTCAAAAATTGGGTAGTTGATCTTGGTGGCGCCGTATTTCGAGCGGAAGCCGATGCGGATGCTCTTTTTTGGAAAGTTCGTGTAGTATCCACCGAAATGCTTTAATCCCCCGTTTTCTTGAAAGCCGGGTGTGCCGTCAGGGAAGATCATCTCTACGGATGCGGGTGACTCACTGCGGATGACGGCTCCGCCTTCATTCTGAAAAGAACCGGGATTTTCGGTGACGATTGAGACCGTGGGTACTGATTTTAGGGAATCAATCATTTGCGGCCCAAAAGTCTCTGATTTGGTGACCGAGTCGCGCATACGGGCTTGGTTAACGACGTCTTCAGGGAAGATGTAGGTGTTAGTATCAACGTTAGTGGAAATGTATCCCGTCTTGTAGGCGATGGCTCGCAAGGTGGTAGTTGCGCTGATGCTTATGGGGTCGGTGTAGAGGTTTCCTCTGCCGGTGGTGGGGGTGCTTCCGTCGGTGGTGTAACGAATTTTCGCTCCGTCGGTGTTACTGCTAATAGTGACCTCGAATGGGGCGTCGTAGAATCCGCGTTTCGAGGAAAACTTCGTATCGCGCACGAAACCGACAAAGCCAGTGTTGTTAGCCAATCCTGGTGTTGGGGAGGTGAAATATCCCTGAGTTAAGCCGTCGGGAAAGACACCCCACGAGGTGTTGTTAGACTGTGCTGCAAGTGGATTGAATTCAGAGAGAATGAGAGTGTTTGCTCCGTCCTCCTTGGAAAGGGCGAGATATTCGCCATTGGAACTTAGACTGAAATTGGTGTGTAATTCGGCGCCTGCGACAACTCGATTTTTATTAGAGGCAAATATGATGAGAAGCTCTCCCGAGGGGAGCACCATATTGGGAATCCGCCATTTTCGCAGGTCTTTCGGGTCATCTGTGAGGTAGTATCCGTTCAGGATGGCGGCTGTGCCACTAGGGTTATAGATTTCAATCCAATCTGGACTGTCGCCGTCTTCGTCATCGATTAACGAGCTATTGGAGGTGCTAACTTCGGAGATCGCAGGTTCGCCGGGGATAACCACCGTGACAGTAATTTCGCTGGTCTTTGTCCCCTTGGAATTAGTGGCAGAAAGGATCCATGTTGTCGTTTCTGATGGTGCAAGATTGATTGAAGAAGTACCAGTGATATCAGTTCCGTTTAGGCTAAGGCTGTCGGCGTTGATGACCTTCCAGTTGAGTTGGATAGGCGTGTCTGGTGCGACGATAATCTGATCGGAATTAAAGAATTCCATAATCGGAAGCTCGCTTACTCTGAGAGAGATTTCAGCGGTATTGATTCCGTCAGTATTAATTGCCGTGAGGGTATAGGTCGTGTTGGAAAGCGGTCCAGGATTGAGGGTGATTTGTCCTACCCCATTGTTGGTGACTCCCAAAACATCCCCGATGTCTGGCTCGATGGTGAGTGACGTGAGTTCGCTGTCGATATTCCATGATAAGGTCAATGGTGAACCGGTAGGAATGATTTGAGCATTCGGAGAAAAGGAAACGATCTTCGGCCCGATAGGCAGGGGGGACATCGCGAGTTGGAGTTCTTCGGAGTCGAGGACGCGATCGTAAATCTTAACTTCGTCGATTAGACCATTGAAGCTCTGACCTGCGGGATCGGCAGCGTCACGTCCGTGACCACCAACAATCACTGGGAGAGCATGTCCTGCCATGGTGCTCCCAGCTCCACGGGAAGTCTCGACTCCATTGACGAAGACAATCTTATCGCTGCCGTCATAGGACCAAGCGACGTGAGTCCATTGGCTAGCCGGAACGGTGCCTGCATCGTTGAGGTCATTTCCCCAACCACCATAGTGAACATTTGCATCACTATCAGCACGGATTCCGTGGTGAAGTTGGCTGGAGTTTCCAGGTCCGTCTTCCTGTCCGAAGACCATGTGGTCGACTTGGCCGGAAGGACCAGACCAGTTGACCCAAGCCATCGCTGTGTAGACTGAGTCTGGCCCGAAACCAAGCTCAGTTCCAGTATAGCCAGTTTGGATATACGCGTCGTTGGCTCCGGTTCGGTTCCCTGAAAAGGCCGAACCAAAAGACTCGTCTTTTCCGGCGCCGAAGGTAGCTGCACCGCTTAGAGTGCCCGGGGTGAGGAGAGAGCCGAGGTTTTCGACGTCAGTCCCATTTTCTTTGTTGAAGGAATAGTAGACCAGGGGTCCATCGACTGGGGGTGTCGCAGGGATATCGGCAGCATTATTGGGATCGGAGTTCGCAATGATTTCGATGTTGTCATTGTAACCGTCACCGTCGGAGTCTGCTCTGGTTGGGTTGGTATTATGAATTTTAACTTCGGCGCCGTCGCGTAGAGTATCGCCGTCACTATCGGAATTCAGTGGGTCGGAATTAGCAGTAATTTCTTCACCATCATTAAGGCTGTCATCATCGCTATCGGCGTCATTAGGGTCGGTGCCGGTCGTATTGATTTCGACGATGTTTGTTACCGAGTCACCATCGGGATCTCCGCTGGCTCCATTATCACCGAGATTGGAATTTGGATCGAAGCCGTGTGTGATTTCATCGCCGTCATTAATGCCGTCATTGTCACTATCGGGGTCGTTGGGGTCGGTGCCGTGGATGTTGGTTTCGTCGTCGTCGCTCAGTCCGTCGCGGTCGGTATCGGTGGCGGCGGCCCCTGGGGGCATCTCGGCTTGAATTTGCGCTACAGTGAGGACTTCATTAAAAATTTTCACTTCGTCAATTGCTCCATTAAAGCTTTGCCCAGCAGGATCAGCAGCGTCACGTCCGTGACCACCAACGATCACTGGGAGGGCGTGTCCTGCCATCGTGCCGCCGTTTTGGCGGGCAGTTTCGACTCCGTTAACAAAGACAACCTTATCGGTGCCATCGTATGACCATGCAAGGTGAGTCCACTCACCAGGGGTAGCCGTTCCAGCATCATTGAGGTCATTTCCCCAACCACCGTAGTGAACATTTGCATCACTATCAGCACGGATTCCGTGGTGAAGTTGGCTGGAGTTTCCAGGTCCGTCTTCCTGACCGAAGACCAT
>Ga0257126_1001174_pt1 | contig 19182 bp, 16 predicted proteins | sample SI060_120mmetaG_FD_190151 | JGI IMG/M metagenome (GOLD analysis project Ga0257126, IMG submission 190151) | Marine microbial communities from Saanich Inlet, British Columbia, Canada - SI060_120m | ecosystem: Environmental > Aquatic > Marine > Inlet | place: Canada: British Columbia | collected... | reverse complement strand
TTACATTGGGCTGTTTCTTTGCCTGGCAAATCAGTCCAATTATGAGAAAAGTAAAAAGGATGGCTGAAAAAATTTTCATAGGTGAGGATTGAGGTTTACAATAAACATTATGTTTTAGAAAGGTTGTGAAACATTTATTTTAGAGGCAAAAATAAACCACCACTGTGATGATAAAAACTCCGAGAAGGTTTAAGACTAGGCCCTCTCTGGCCATTCTGGAAACGCTGACCTGCCCGGTTCCAAAAATAATTGCATTGGGGATAGTGGCCACTGGCAGCATGAAGGCACAGCTGGCACTGAGGGCGGCGGGGATCATCAGTAACTTGGGGTCGAGGTTGGCAGACACAGCAGCAGCTCCAAGGATGGGCATCAAAAGGTTAGTGGTTGCGGTATTGGAGGTCATTTCGGTTAGGAAAGTAACGAGTAAACAAATTCCGATTAACACGCCAAGTGCAGGTAGGTTCTCCACTCCGGATAGGGCGGAAGCGATCGATTCACTCAGTCCTGATTGCTTAAACCCTTCGCCAAGGCAGAGACCGGCTCCTACCAATATGAGCATGCCCCAGGGTATTTGATTAGCGGTTTTCCAGTCGAGTAAACGCTCCCCCTTTTTTTCGCCATTTGGGAAACAAAAAAGAAAAATTACTGCAATGAAGGCCACGCTGGCATCGTTTGCCTCAGGTAAGTCGAGCCAGGTTTTCCATCCCCCAAAAGGTTCCGATCGAGTAATCCAGGCGAGGGCGGTTAAGCAAAATACGCAGAGGGTACGAACCTCCGCTTTTTTCCAGTTTCCTGAATGGGGTAGAGATATGGAATCCTTCCCCGATACGCTTCGGGCTAACCATAGCCAAATAACTAGTGTCATGACCAGAGTCACTGGTAAGCCGAACCTCATCCAATCGCTAAACGAGAGTTCCTGAAACCCGAGGTCCTTATACGCTGCCATCATCACAAGGTTAGGAGGGGTGCCGATGGGAGTGCCAATACCACCAACATTGGCGGCAAAGGCAATTCCAAGAAGGAGAGGGATCGTAAGTTTTTTATTTTGGGTTCCTTGTATTACAGCCAGTGCCATCGGTAACATCATCAGAGTGGTTGCTGTATTCGAAATCCACATACTCAAAAATGCGGTCGTTCCCATGAAACCAAGGATGAGGAATTTATCCCCCTTGGGGCATGCCCGTACCATGGCTACGGCAATGCGCTCATGGGCCCCGCTTTTTTCCATCGCTTTGGATAGAAGAAACCCACCAAGCAGTAAGAGAACCAAGGGGTGCCCATACTTTTCCCCCACGGTTTGAGGAGAGAGGATTCCAAGCATGGGAAGAAAGGCGAGCGGGATGAGGGAAGCGACTGGTATGGGTACAGTTTCAAAAATCCACCATAATGCAGTCCATATAGCGACTCCAAGTGTCATAGATGCTGGTGCGGTAAGACCGCCAAACTCTAGAGCTAACCAAGCGACGACAACTGAAAGAAGCGGTCCAAGCCAAAGAAGAGAGTGGGAGCGATCGGTAGACGATTTTTTAATTCTTCCGTTTACATCGGATTTCATTCCTACCTTAAATCAATTATTAAACAAAATAAGCACAGAAAACGAAAGTTATTTTAGCCTGCTCCAGAAAAAATCAATCATGCACATTAATAAGATTGAGCCTATGAGTGCAATCCGATGTTCCCTTATCTAACAAGTTCGATACCTTGATCGGATATCTTTATTTTACGTTGTTTGTATAACTTTCCAATGGCCTGTTTAAATACTTTTTTACTTATTTGAAAAGTATCTACGATGTCTTCCGGGGAACTTTTATCATTAAAGTCGGATCTTCCTCCCCTTGATTTGAGATGTTCTAAAATTTTGTCCGTGGTTTGATAAACATGCCTGCCCTGACTGGGTTGAAGGGATACATCTATCCTTCCATCTTCCCTTACACATTTAATATATGCTTTGAGCCTTTGGCCTTCCTCATAGTAACCGTAAACCTGATTCTCATAGACCAAACCAATATATTCATCGTTAATGGCAACCTTGATTCCCAAATCTGTAAAACAACATATTTCAATGTCGACCTCTTGCCATGGAGTAAACACGCCTTCTTCAACGGTATCATCTAAGTACTCGTAGTTATAATTATTACTCATCTATCAATTAATGTTCGTTTCTTTAGCAGGTTTTGTAGTGGATTATTCATTAATTACTGACCAATGCTTACCGTGGGCATCCAATAGTTCAAGGCTATCAAGCGAGCAATCCACCAATTCAGATTGTTTTAGGTAAATCGTTTTTGAACTGTTGGGAGCAAGCTTTTCTTTGATGAATTTCTTGCGCAGATCAGTTATTTTGTTTTCCCCAAGTTCTTGAATGGATTCTTCTAATGAGGATAAGGGAACCGGATGTAAAGTCATTCCCTGAGTATTTTTTACTTGGAGTGCGACGAACTGAGAATTTGATTTTCCTAGGTTTTCGATAACAAGCTCGATCGATGAATCATTTTTCTTAGCCCTAATTTCAAGAGGTCCACAGGAGGAGTTTAACCCGACTAGCCTAAACAATGGGTTGAGCATTTTTTCGAATGCTTCTTCGACAAAAAATAGAAGGCCCGCAAAGAGTAAACCGATAATGATAACAATGATGGTAACAAGATCCACAAGCCACACTCTTGAATAAATTTTTCTATTATGCACTTTAAAAAATAACTCCTTAGGTGAGGGACTTTTTTTAAATTACCTTGATTTATTCATTTCTTTTAGGAATGCCTAAGCAATGTCCTTTGACGAGAAATGTTATCAACTGCTTCAGCGGGTTCCGAAAGGGCGGGTGACCACATACAAGGAATTAGCTGAGGCTGTCGGTATCCGTGCGTATCGAGCCGTTGGGCAGGCCATGAATCGAAACCCCAGGCTTATTAAAGTTCCCTGCCACCGGGTGGTTTGCAAAAATGGTGAGATCGGAGGATATGCTCTCGGAGTGAAAAAGAAAATCGAGTTGCTCCAAAGTGAAGGCGTTGAAATAAAGGGTGACCGGGTTGTAGGAATGGATGGCATTCTTTACCGTTTTTCCTCGCAATGAAGAAATGAAAAAATTCCCTTCCGTTTTTTGATCATAGGAGGCCTGCTCACTATCCTAATAGGTATAGTTTATATGCTGGTCTTTTTTGATCTCCCGTATCCGGATGCAACATCTGGAGAACTTGTTCAACAGAATTTTCATATGAAGATAACGTTCATTATTTTCGGAATCGGCTTCTGTGGTTTTCTTATCGGATTGGTTGGCGGAGCAATTAGGTTGCTCCTTAATAAATTCAGCAATCCTTAAGAAGTTCTTATTAACTGCCGCCTAGGAGTAAGCGGTTCAAGAATTCTTCGCGGCTCACTTTAGGTTGGGCTCGGTCTTTTTCGTGATATTGCAAGTGGCATTCCACCCCGATTTTTTTACATGCCTCCAACATGATTTCTCCAAAGATGGGGCTGTGGATCCCATTGGGTGATTTACTGGTGGGGAACTCGCGGTTCACATTGTAGAAAAGGTGTAGGGGAGGGTCATCCTTGGTTAAATGACTCAAAGGTGAGCACTGCAGGACGAGGTTTCTATATTCTTCCCAGTTGTTGGTTAGTTCCTCAATGGTTTCGGCACCAAAGGGTTGGTAGGGCATGGGGTTGCCAAAGGTTTTTTCACCAATGCGCTCTTTGATAATGAACGGGTTCATCGTAGTCTGGGCGCCGGCCACTAGGGCACCTGCAATGCGGGAGGACTGCCGTTCAATGGGGTCTTTGCTTTTGGGGCTGGCGATGTCATCGTGCAGGGCAACGAGCAGGCTGGAACACCCACCGGCCGAGCCTCCGGTGGCTACAATTCGGGTAGGATCAATATTCCATTCTTTTGCTTTGTATCGCAAAAACTGAACGGCCCGCAGGGCGGCATGAAGCATTTGGGGTTGTTTATCCCCTTCATTGACTAGGGGATAACTAATGGATGCCAGATGGTATCCTTTTTGTAATTGGCTTGGATGTTTGGATTCATCCTTTTTACCCCCCATCCACCCACCTCCGTGGATATCCAAAAGCACGCCAATATGGCTTTCAGAATCACACTTCCAAAAGTTCATCTTTTCCTTCTTATGATCTCCGTAGTCAATGTCTTTGTCCGTTGGGAGTACGCCAGCGTTTTGCTTGCCGGAAACGAAAACGCAGGTGCAAAGTAGACTAATTAATAGGAAGAAAAGTTTCATGAAAAGGGCTTTAATCGTTGATTCGTATGAGATTAAAGATTTTGAGGGGCCAACTGGACACTGTGAATTACAAGGTATGCAGGGATTTCGAGGATCAGTAAGACGATGGCCACTTTGCCCAACGCTGTCTTACGGCTAAGAACGGAAGTGACTGCAGCAATGGCGAGAAGAGGAAACCAAGCTAAGATACCCATAGGAATGGCTCCCATCATACAGCCCCAGCTAAGTACTGCAGTGACCAAGGCCCAAATTCCAAGTTTATTTCCTTTTTGGTTATTTTCTTTTTCTTCTGTCATAACAATTTTATTTGATGTTAGTATGCTGATTTAAATCGGTTTGGGTGACCATTCTGGAAGCTTGCCCAGTTTGATCCTCTTCTGGTATCGTTTCTGCAAAGGAAAATTGCCCTTAGTGATTTGCTCCTTCCCGGCATTTACCTGTAAAGGGCCGAGGGTATTCCACCAGGCATCGTATGCCTCCTTCATTTGCTTCATTACCTCAGGGTTTTTCTTGGCCACATTCTCCCGCTGTCCCGGGTCTAAACTAATGTCGTAGAGTTCTTTATTATCGATCCATCTCCAACGGGTAGATCGAGCGGCACCATTTCTGTACCTGTGCGTTTCCATTGCGTCGTGATCCCAAATTTTATCATCCCATCGGCCTCGGTGAAAGAAGAGTGTTCGGTTGGGCCACTCCGGTTTGAGGTTATCAAAAAGAGGGAGAAGGGATCGTCCCTTGGGAGGAAGTTTACTCTTGGGGACCTTCGTGCCGGCAAGTTCACACATCGTACGGTAGAAATCAATATGTCCGGTAAGTGCATCGATATCCACTCCTTCCTTGATTCTGCCTTTCCACATCCAAAAGCTTGGTACCCGGGTGCCCCCTTCATGAACCGTGGCCTTAGCTCCCTTCATACCGAGATTAAAAGAGGCAAATTTCTTACCATTCTTCATTCCTGTTGCTCCTGCCATCCCGTTGTCGGTCATGAAGATCACCAGGGTGTTTTCGAACTGATTCCATTCCTTGAGCTTGGATAAGACCAGCCCAATGTTATCGTCTATGTTCTCAATCATTCCGTATCGGCCGGCAGTCCGCTCTCCATATCCTTCGTCCAAGAATCTCCGCTTATATTTTTCAGGGGCAATCATTGGCCCGTGGGGAGCATTGAGAGAAATATAGGCAAAATAAGGATCCTTGGCGTCTATCCTGTCTTTCATCCAAGCCAGTCCAGCATGAAAGAAGAGATCGGTGCAGAACCCTTCGGTTTTTACGATTTCCTCGTTGTGCAAAAGGACATTATCAAAGTAGCACTCTTCTTCGTTTACCGAGAAATCTCCCCAGCCCGTCTGGCCAATCCCGCCGGCTCCGTGGATCAAAACCTCGTCGAAACCACGGGCTTTTGGTAGATATTCCTTTTCATCTCCGAGATGCCATTTACCAAAGATTCCGGTTTTATAACCTGCTGCTTGTAGGGCTTGTGGAAAAGTAACCACATCAAGGGCAAGGTGGTCGCGTTGACGGATGGTGTGGGAAATGCCTACCTCGAAGGGAGAGCGACCGCTCATCAGAGCACCGCGGGTGGGTGAGCAGGTCGGGCTGACATGAAAGTCATCAAATCTCGTGCTTAAAGCATGAAGCTTGTCCAAGTTTGGAGTGCGTAAAACGGGATTGCCCATGCAGGAGAGATCCCCCTTTCCCTGGTCATCCGTCAGGATAAAGAGAATGTTGGGCTGACTGCCGGCAAGTTGATCACCATAGAGGCAGGCACTTAGAAATAAATAAAAGAGGGCGAGGCTGGATTTGAATTTCATTGATTCTAATTTGAGCTGAAGCCGGTCGGTCAGGCAAACAAAGTTTTGAGAGAACAGATAATTAATAAAGTGAGCTGAGTCCATAAATGTTACTAGACTCAAGCCTTGAGTTTATCGTTTGCATCCACAGGTAAAAATTTGAGGAGTTTTGGGATTATGTGTGAGGAAATAAGAAAAAGAGTGATTACAGGTATTGCTTTGATCAACCTGTCTATTTTCTTCCTATCTGCTTTTTGGCTAACCGACCCTGGATCTTTTTCTTGGGCCGGTCAGATTACTGAACTAGAGATCACCGTTCGCCGTCTGATAGCCCGCGAGGGTTGGGAGAATTGTTTTTTTGTCCTTCTTTGTACGAGCTTGTGCTCTTGGGGAATCTACCTCTTAAGCGTACGACCTGAGGAAATCAAAGAGGATTGATTGGATTTGTCTTCAAGTCGCGTGCCTTAATGCTTCCACCGGATCCATTCGGGAAGCTTTCCGCGCAGGATAAAGGCCAAAGATAATTCCGGTGGCCAAAGCGATTGTAAATACAAGGGGAAGGGACCATGGCACAACCACTGGATCCATCTTTTGCATAGCAGTGGGCAAAGACTCGTAAAGAGTGGGGGCGATCTCTTCTATCATCCCCAGCAGGCTGCTGTAGGCGGGGGCGCATAGTAATCCTGCAAAAATTCCGGCCAGCCCACCCGCACCCGTAAGCACAGTGGTTTCGACAAGGAATTGAAATACAATATCCCTTTTTTTCGCCCCGATCGCCCGACGAATTCCTATTTCCCGGGTTCTTTCCGTGACCGTGGCCAGCATGATGTTCATGATGCCTACACCGCCCACAAAAAGGGATATCCCGGCAACCAGACCCATTAGGGCGACAAAGGTCATTTTTGCGCGTTCTGCCTGTTGCATAAGCTCGAAGGGAACGGTGACCTGAAAGTCCTCAATCCCATGATCTCGGATCAGCATATCCCGAATCATTTGGGCGAGAGAAAAGAGCTTGGTTTGATCATCTATGGTTAAGGTGAGCTTGGAGATTAAGTGACTGCCATCATAGCCCTTGTAATAGAAATCGAATATTTTAGCCCAGTGTGTCTCGAGGGGTAGATAAATGTTATCATTGAACAATTCCTTAAAGCCAAGTTTGCCATCATCCTCGAGGGCACTTCTTGGGGCGACTTCTCCAATCACGGTAAATAAATTCCCTTCAATATTTACAGTCCGCCCAAGGGAGTCACCAAAGGGAAAAAGCTTTTTAGCAAGACCAGATGCGAGTACACAGACTTCGGCTTTGTCCCGGTTGTCCTCTTTGGAGATGAATCTTCCCTTACTAATCTGAAGGTTGTGCAAATCTCGATAGTTTGGCAAACAACCAAGGAATTCTACTTTTTTCTTATCGTATTCAGTGGAAGCATACCTCCTTGAAAGCTCACGGGTTGGATAAGCTGCGGAGATGAAGGGCACGGTATTTACAATTTTGCGAAAGTCATTTTCCGTTAGTCCCCAAGATATAAAGTAATCTCGCTTTTGAGACCTGTCTTGTTGGGAAGGTTTTTGACTGGAAATAATGAGGTTATTTGCTCCAAGCTCCATGATCTCAAGTTCCGCCTGTTCAGCAATTCCTTCGCCTATAGCAAGTAACCAGATCACACTGACCACTCCAATGAAAACCCCTAACCCGGTGAGAATGGATCGGAGAGGGTGGGTGACCATACTTTGCAGGGCACTTTTGGTAAGATTAGCTAGAGAGTTGCTCCGCTGACCAGATACAGTTTTTTGTGAGGATTTTTCCTCTAGTGGTAGGTTAGTAACAACTGGCTCTTTGAATCGATCATCTGAAGTAATTCCCCCATCATTCATTCTGATAATTCGGCGGGCACGGGCTGCTACCTCCTCCTCGTGTGTTACCAATACAATGGTTTTTCCCTGCTGATTTAAATCATCGAGCAGGTTGAGGATTTCTTCGGTGGTTTTAGAATCGAGGTTCCCGGTCGGTTCATCGGCGAGAATAAAAGCGGGATCGTTGGCAAGGGACCGGGCGATACCGACCCGTTGCTGTTGCCCTCCAGAAAGTTGTAGAGGTTTGTGATTTAAACGATCACCCAGTCCGACTAACTCTGCAATTTGCTGTGCCTTGATTGCATCGAGATTGGATGTTTTGTCATAGCTTGCGGGTAAGGCGATATTCTCTAACACATCCAAGTAGGGAATCAGGTTGTAGGATTGAAAAATAAAACCAATTTGCTGGGCTCGTAACTTTGAGAGTTCATCATCATCGAGATTCCCGACAGCATACCCAATAAGTTCATAATTTCCTTCTGTTGGTTGATCGAGACACCCGAGCAGATTGAGCAGGGTACTCTTCCCTGAACCCGACGGACCCATGATCGCGAGGTAGTCACCCTGAGGTACCTCGATGGAAATTTTATTGAGGGCAACAACCTGCTCCTCGCCCATTTGATAAACCTTAGTCAGGTTAGTGGTAGAGAAAGCAGGATTCATTTTGGAAAGAGCGGCCAGTTTAGAATCGCCCGAAGCAGTCTAGTTAAGGGCTAACTCTTTGTCTTCGCCCGGTTCAAAATTTTCCCGGAAGGGGTCGGGGTTAATGACCACGAACTCTCCTTCTTCCAGACCCGCTACTATCACCGCATGGGACATGTTGTTAGGGCCCAAATCAATTTTACGAAGTTCAAGTTCTTGATCCTCTCCCGCTATCAAACAATAAGCTTGGCCCTTTTTCCGGAATACCGCGGGTAGGGGAATCTGAAGGGCATCTTCGATAAGTTCAGACAGTATAGTGACCTTAGCAGTCATACCAGTGCGTAGACCTTCGGGCGGATCATTAATAATGATCTTGGTCCCATATTCCTTGATGTGTGCGCGATAACGGTCAAATGCCGGCCAGGGGTAATCGCTGACGGACTGCACAGAACCTTCAAGTTCCACATCCCTGATCGCATCTATGGTAATCCTACATTTCATGTCAGCTTTTACCTGCTCGACTCGGCTCTCATTAATTTTTGCTTGTACCAGCAATCGGGAAGCGTCGGGAAGCCGAATAATGGTCTGGTTCTCTCTTACATCTTCACCCTCTCCGATAATGACACCCTTATTGTTCTCATTGGCATAGGTAACTTCCCCTTCTGCTGGAGATAAAATGGTGCAATTCACAATTTGATCCTCAATCTCACGCTCCTGGGTGAGTTCAAGTTCATAGGAGTTTCTGGCCGATTCGAGGCGGGCTGCGGTGGTGAGAATGGAGGCGTTGAGATCATTGACTTTCGCTTTTTGGGTGTGGGTGCGTAATACCTCAAGCTTGGTTTGAGCAAGGTCCAGCTCCTTCACCGCTTTTTCCACCGCAAATTGATCGGCTTCCAGTTGGGCTTCAGAAACATATCCTTTAGCCGCCAACTTTTTGCTGTAGGCCAAGTACTCTTCAGCACGTCTGAAGTTTTCTTTCGCCACAAACTCGGCACTCTCTAATTGCTCCTCGTTTTGACGGAAGGTGCCAGATAGGTATTCCTGCAAAGCCAGCTTAGCTGCCTCAACATCTGCCTGAGCTTTAACGAGGGTGGCATTTGCCTGATGCACGGAGATGCGCTGGCGTAGCAATTCCTTTTGTAATCCGGCATCATCCAGTCGGACCAAAAAGTTACCTTTTTTTACAAGGGTTCCTTCCGGTACAATTTCCAGAATACTCACTCCCCCAGAGCCCCGGCTTTTAACCTGGCTCCTGATTTCGACATTTTCCGCGCTCTCCACTTCCCCTGGCTCCACGATTTCCAACCTAAATTCCGCAACCTTGGCTTCTTCGTAGATCGGTTTGATTTGCAAGGACTCACCTTGTTCTTCGTTGTTGAGCCATAAAAACGCGGACAGTGCACCAGCTCCGGCTATGCCTATCAATGTCTTGGTTGATACGAAGCCGTTTTTTCGTGGAGGTTTCATAAAATCATTCAATTAAGAAGTATAAAGAGCGCAAGTGAGGAGTCATAGATACGGCCAATCTCTTGTTAAGGGTTGGTCCTAGTTTGCAAGCTGTTCCATAAACCATTCTCGGAAAGAGTCATTTCACCTAGATCATAGGCGTATCGCATCCGCATGGCTTCATAACCTATCCAAACCTCCACAAACCGATTACTTGCATCGAGTAAATCATTCAGTGCATTAACTAAATCTCTTGCTGTGGTTGCCCCAAACTGAGCGTTCCTGCCTGGCTGTGGCGGTTCATCTAAACGCATCCGGGCGAGGTCCACCTGGGCAATCGCTCCTCGTACGGCTGCACGGTTTAATTCAAAGTTCAGGTGCAAAAGTCCCGCAAGTCTCTGGTACTCTCGAAAAGCACGAAGTATACTGTCTTCAAAGGCGAGGTAATCCCTTCTTGCTTGATGGTATCGAAGTAAGGCGGCTTTGTAACGGTTCCTTTCCCTGACCTTGGAAAGAGGGGTGTCGAGTTCCAGCCCGACCCGCCATTCACTTTCATCCGATTCAAAATCACCGGCACTCAGTGCATCGGATCCCAGATCCCCAGATAGTACGAGGTCGAGATCGGCTCGCAAATCATCTTTAGCCAGGTCAGCTTTTCTCCAGATGTCGACAAGTTGGGCTCGGTTGTTTTTTGAATCCATTCGTTGATCGGAAGCGGTCCGGGTATCATCGTATGGCGAAATAGGAGTGCTTTGCATAACGATGGATTCCAATCGTGCAGAGGCCTGGGCTAACGATAGTTCAAGCAGGGTTCCAGAGTAGGCACTGAGGAGGGTAGAGAGTTCGGTCCTGGCCACAGGTAGGGAGCGACTTTTATTTTTGTTTTTCCATGCTAGGATATTTTCGCTGAGTTTATCGAGAGAGGTACGAAGGCTTCCAATAGTGGCATTGAGCTCAACAATTAATTGATCGAGGTCCTGGTCAGAAAAAGTCTCGGTATCCATCCCGAGTTCGAGTAGGTCGGTTCTTTGTCTTAAATTTTTAAAGCCCTGTTTTCTTGCCGGGAGGCTCATTTTAAATGCCTTGTAGTCGGTGGTTAATTCGAGGAAGGATTTTTCCGACTGGGGAAGAAGTTTGTTGGCCTGGTCAGATAATTTTTTAAGTGAGCTTAAGTCGGGGGTGCGGGATGGATCGCGCACAGAGGATACAAGACGGTCTACTTCTTCTTGAAGAGAGACAAGATCAGGATCGGTCAGCTTAAAGGCATCAATGTAGTTATCTATCACCCGAACCGACAGATCAGGCGGGAGCCCCAAAAAGATCTTAAATCCGTCGAGCCGGTTTTCGTAAGATGATTTGGCGGCAAGTAGACGGCTCTGTCCATTAAAGAGGGCCTGCCTCGCCTGATCCACTTGGAGTCGGTTGCCTATTCTTCCCGCTTCAAAGGCTGCTTCCAACTGAGCGAGGCTCTCATTTAACTGGGCGACATTAGCTTCCTGGTTGCGGATTGTTTGAATCTCCTGAACCAGCCCCAAAAATCCTGATACTCCTTTTGAGGGAGTAGGTATGGATGAGATCGAGTTGCCGCCTCCAACCTGCCCAGCAGGGTTAGTTCCGAGTACGACTTTGAGGAAAAACCCTTGCCTGAATTGTTCCAGTCTGCGGGCATCCATCAAAAGAGATCGTTCACTTTGGGTTAGGCCTTCCAGGTAAATTCTTCGGCTGGCACCACGTAGTAGGGGTTGGGTGATGGTCAGGTTGGCGAGGGAACCGCCCATGCCGATTCTGCCATTGCTTATGTCCACACTTAGCCGATTCGCGAGGGATGCCACCCAAGTTGCTCCGTGACCGGCGATACCTTCGACTCCCGCGGTGGTTCGGTTGATCAGGCCTGCACGGTCTTCCCCCGCCGGTTGAGTGACTTTGGCATTGGCTTTGGCAAAAGGAACAGGGCCGAGCCTAAACCGTTCGAGAGTGACCCCGAGGGCGGAAAGATAGAGAGATTCCTTTTGTTCCTGAAATTCTCTGGAGTGAAGAAGGGCCAGTTCCATCGATCTTTTCAGGTCGAGCCGGACGCTTCGGTTGTTTTCGAGAATCAGGGATTCCTTCCATTGGCCGGAATCAAAGGTTTCCGATATGTTACCATCCTCATAAGCTCCATCCTTCTGAATACGCTCCGTGATTTCTCGTGCACCTTCATCGTCTTTAGGAGGAGGAGGCAATTCATTCAGATTTGCTTCTTGCAGACGGGAGGAAGGAGCTGGTTGCCAGTCAAAACCGGGTACATCCTGCAAAAGTTTACGAACTTCCAAATCCGCTGTTTTCGGATCGATCTTTCGAGAACATCCAAGGAGAGAAAAGACCAGGCAGATAACAATTGAAATGGAGCGGCAGGGGTTCAAATTTAAGGTTCTGACAAAATAATGATGGGTGAGGGGAAGAATCCGATCTATCTTGCTTGAAAAAACAGATCAAATCAAAGAAAAGTCGTTGGCTTGGAAAACTTTACTTCGGGAAGATCTCGTGGATCACGCGGCATCGGGGTAAGGATTTTTGGAGCGTTCTCGCTCCTTGGGCCGATATGTTTGTGGCGTAGATATGTACTTCCCTAAGCTGTTTTAACATCGCAATGTGATTGATGGCTTCATCGGTAATGGGCAGGTCGTGGAGCCACAAATTGTTCAGTTTGGAGAGTTTGGATATGCTTTTTACAGTTCGGTTTCCTATCTTGGTTTCTCCAAGGTACAGTCCTTCCAAGTTGATTAACTTCGACAGGTGAAAAGCCGATGAATCTGTGATGGAATTTCCTCGCAGACCCAGGTAAGTAAGTTGTTTCATCTGACTAAGATGAACTATCGCTTGATCGGTGATCCCACTCTCACCCATTGGTAGGAGTTTGATACTTTTGGATTGGGAGAGGATGCGGGCTCCTGTGTCTGTAATCTTTGTTTGGTAAAGGTTCAGCCATTCGAGTTTGGGCAGTTGAGCAAGGGTCGTAAGATCCTCTTTAGCTAACAGGGTTTGCTCGAGACTAAGATCCGTAATTTCCTCACCGGATGAAAGAATTCTCAACTGACCGGGAAGAAGTTTGGCTCCGTTAAGATGAACTTCGACTAAAGCTCCTCTTTTGAAGAAGGTCTTACCTCCTAAGTTTTCGATCAAACGAACCGCTTTATTGGCAGGCTCGATTGAGAAACTAATAAGTGTAAGCTGAGAAAAAATGGTGATAAGGTAAAAGAACCGAACCGGTGAATTCATGAGTAAATGAACTTTTAAGGGGACTTTTACCAACTGCCTGATGCACCACCACCACCACTTGAACCACCACCGGTTCCACCCTTTCCACTACAACTTTTATTTACTGAATCCATTGTCTTAGTATACCAGGAGGTAGTACGAGTGTAAAAAAAAGACTTTTTTCCTCTCAGACATAAGTCAAGTGTTACGAAACTAAAGAAGGAAACACCAAGTAATCCTATAAGAAAAAAAGGTTTTCGGATAGGACTTCTTTCCAAAACAGGCATTTTCTTGCCTCGGATATTGGCTTCAATCGCATTTAAGCCGTTCTTTAATGCGAATGTATATTCTCCTTTGAGAAGTTCAGACATAATAAAGCCATCCATGATTTCATCTTTTATAATGTCTTTATTCAAATTCCATTCCTCCGAAATTTCGATATGAGCTTTTCGGTCACGAACTGAAATTAAGAAAAGAATATTTTTTTGGCTTTTATTTTCATCAAGGTTCCAGTTTTGGAAAGTTTCCTTGGTGTATTCAGATATACTTTTATGATAAGCGCCTTGTTCTTTGAGAGAGTTAATAAGAGCAACATAAAGTGAAGAATTAGTATCGCTTTGCAAAGATTGCCCTAAGCCATTGATGTGTTTTATTCCAACATCATTTATCTGTTCCTTACCAAGAGGTTGAGCGATAAAGTTACCCTCATTTGGTTTTGTCAAGTAAGTCAATTTGACATTCGCAAAATTCTGCAAAGCAATCACCCCTTCAAGGATTCCGTTTTCAAAGTCATTTTCTTTAAATTTCGGTATAATGACTTTATCCATTATCTTTTGCATCTTATGATCTTGGGTTCTACCCCATTCTGCACCGAGTTCGATTCTTGCTTTTCGATCTTCTTTTGAGATCAATAACAGAATACCGTAATTGTGGTCTTTGTACCCTATTCCCCAGTGATCAAAAAGATTTCTTGCATAATCTTCTACAGAGTAAGAGTTTGCATCATATTTAGACAATGAAGTTATCGTTACCACAAAAATGGGTATCTTCACTTGCCTAAGCAAAGACTGAGAAATTTCATTGATTGAAGCTTCCGCTTCAGTACCAATAAAATTTGCTCGGTCTACTACAAATTTTTCGAAAGCGGGTTTGTCCGGAAAAGAGATACCTTTAACGGAATAAGGAATTAAATAAATAAACGCTAAATAGAGAGAATATTGAACTAATCTTAGTAAAATATTTTCTTTCACAACTTTAACAGAACCTGATTAACAATCTTTTATCAAGGTAAAGTTTGATTAATAATTCTAAGCAGAGGTAGAGGGTATTTAAACGATTAAGGCTGCCAACCGCACCGCTGCTTTCAGACTGCTCGGGTCTGCTTTTCCCTGCCAGGCGATATCGAGAGCGGTGCCATGATCGACCGATGTACGGATGATGGGCAACCCAAGGGTGACATTGACTGCCTGATCAAATGCGAGTGCTTTTACCGGGATTAAGGCCTGATCGTGGTACATGCAAATGTAGGCATCTACTCTTTGTCTCCGGGATGGGGTAAAAGCGGTATCTGGGGGTAGGGGACCAATAATATCGGCACCTTCGGCACGAGCCCGTTCGATCGCGGGGATAATGATTGCTTTCTCTTCACCCCGACCGAACAGTCCATTCTCACTGGCATGGGGATTCAGTCCGCAAACGGCGAGTTTGGGCTCCCGGCCCAAAAGATTACGGTGAGCCTCACGGGTGAGGGAAATGACTTGTTTGATCCGTTCAATGGAGAGCAGACTGGGCACTTCATGGTAGCCGACATGTACAGTTACCAAGGAGCAACTTATCGTTTCCGAAAAGAAAGCCATGCAAAAATCCTTGGTGCCCGTCCGCTCGGCAAAGATTTCGGTGTGACCGGGCTGGGTAATTCCTGCTGCCTGCATCGCCTCCTTGTTGGCTGGGCAAGTGACCACGGCTTCGACTCTATCAGCGAGACAGGCATCGATCGCGCATACTACATATTCATAAGTTGCCCGCCCGGTACGGGCGTCGGCTATGCCGGGATTAAGTTCGTTGGGTTTAAGAATGCCCAAGTCGATGATTCCAGATGGTGGTGAATCGGTAATTTCTTCCAAGTGAAGAACCGGGGTATTTAATACCTTTCCCGTCTGGCGGGCACATGCTTGCAAGATCGTGAGATCACCAAAGATCATCGGGTGGCAATTATCTAAGATTTCTGGATCATTTAACAGATCCAAGCAGATCTCCGGGCCCACTCCGGCGGGGTCGCCCATCGTAACTGCTATTTTCGGTTTTGCCATGGTGTCGGGAATAATTCTTTCAAGTTCCCTGAGTCGGGTCGATGATCTTTTTGCCCGTTACTGAGAAGTTAAATTGGACCGGACTAAGTTTTACTTAGCGGCAGGTTGCACCTCTTTTTCCCATTTTTGGTGAAGGGTGTGTAAGCGGCTTACCAAAGTGGATTCTTGGGCAAGGTGGTTGATTTGCTCTGGTTTCGGGTCGCTTAAATTACCAAGGAAGTGGAGGTCCTTTCCTCGACCGATCAGCTTCCAGTTTCCTTCGAGCACTGCCCAGTTTTGCCCAAACATCCAGTGGATCGCTGGGTACTTCGATGGCTTATCTGACGATCGGATGATATCGCTTACATCATAGCCGTCTAGTGATATGTTTTCAGGGCGGTTGGCTTTTGTCATCGTTCGAATTGTGGGCAGCCAGTCCATTGCGGTGATGGGCTGGTTGCGCACTTCATTTTCCGGAATCTTAGACGGCCAGCTAATGATCGAGGGCACGCGTAGTCCGCCTTCAAAGTAAGTAAATTTCGCTCCTTTCCATTTTCCAGTATTGCCGCCGCCTCCATTGGCACCGTAGGGCGTGCCCTTGGCCAATCCACTTTTATGGTTGTCCACTTTGATATGATTTCGCTCCGTTGAGTGTCCGTTGTCACTCATGAAAATAATGATGGTATTCTTGCGGAGATCCAATTCCTCGAGTGTATTTATGATCCACCCGATCCGATCATCCATAGTTGAGACAACTTTGGCATAGGCTTGGCGTTGGGGGTTCTGCATATCCTTGTATGTTTGATCAAATTTCTTGTCTGCCTGTTCCGGATAGTGCGGTAGATTGAAAGAACAGTAAGCAAAGAAGGGCTTACTTTTATTCTTTTTAATAAAGTCGATCGCCCGCCTAGTCATCATGTCAGGGAAATATTGGCCTGCATGATCCATCACTTCCCTGGTCCCCTCATAGAGATCATGAAACCCTTCGCCGTGAAGGAAATAATGGTTATAATTATCAATGAAACCGCCACGGTGACCCCAGAAATAGTCGAAGCCCTGTTGGGTCGGACCAAAGTCCCTGTGAGCCCCAAGGTGCCACTTGCCTAACAGGGCAGTCTGGTAGCCTATATCCTTGAGCATCTCGGCTATGGTGTATTCCGAAAGGGCTAGATTAGCTCCCTTGTTGTCATCCATGTTTCCCTGGGTCCAAGTGTTGATTCCTCCCCGTTGTGGGTAGCGTCCAGTCAAGAGCATGGCCCGTGCAGGACAGCAAACAGAGTGGGCATAAGCCTGTGTAAATCTGATCCCTTGCCTCGCCAGTTGGTCGAGGTTGGGTGTGTGCAGGTCGGACGATCCATAACAATTAAGATCGAGGGTACCAAGGTCATCCGCAAATAAGAGAACCACATTGGGCGGTTTGGAAAAAAGCGAAACTGAGCAAATAAAGATGGAAAGCAGAAAAATGAATCTCATATTGTTATGAGTTTTTAGTTAATCCTCATAGGTAACTTGAAAAAAACTTAATTCTTTTTCCATTTAAAATTGGCAAATATCACCTTGGTAATGTCTGCTCCGGGTTTGGGTTTGAGGCGGATGGTTCCAACCTCTGACCAATCCTTCAACTTGGTCCCATGTACATTGGTGAGTAGACCGGGGTTAAGGGTCATGCTCTGCCAGTCATTGGAAGCGGTAATCTCGATATCAGAGGCATGCCGTGTGCTCGTGCTCAAGATTAAGCTTTGGGGCTGGGTGCAATAAAACATAAATTCTAGATCCGCACCCTGGGGAGCTTTCCATTTAGGGTCGCCAAACTGAGAGCTGGAGGTTCCATGGTGCTTGTTAAGTGGGCGAAATCCCTCAATTCCGCCCACCCCTTCAGCCGGGGCTGCATCTTTCCAAAGACTGGCCCCTCCGGGCAATTCATCGGATGGTTGATCCGTGGCCACCGCCTGGCCAAGGTCGGAGGGTATAACTGCTTCGAAGTCGGAAGATATGACTATGTTGTTTTCATAACGAATGTTGGCGTATGAAAACAAGTAATCGTTGGTGTTCAGAACAGGAAGCTTTGCTATCCATTGGCTTCCCTCCTGTCTGGACTCAACATCTCTCCAAAAGCGAGCGATATTGTTTGCGGTTTTCAGGCATTGGTAGATCTGTACCTCTTTGATCTTCTCTGGGCTTGCTGGACTTAGGTGGAGTTCGGGCACGCCATCCTGACCCAGTTTGATTTCAGAAGAAGGGCGGGAAGGCCAAAAGTGCGAGTCTCCCCGGATATGTTTTTCCAGCCATACTTTGCAGTTTTCTCCCAGTTTTTCAGTATTGTGGTGCCCGCGTGCCTGAATGGCAAAGTCCCAGGGTACACCGGGCTTAAAATCTCTAAAGGTGTCGCATCCACGCTCGTGCCCACCATGGTGATCGTTGGATCCATTAAGCCATAAACTGGCGGCTCGGATGTGAGGGGCGTGGGTTTGTGGTGCGAGGGAAGAAAGGAAGAGATTTTGTCCCGAACTTTGGGGGATTTGCTTTTGCAGTTGATCATATTTCCAAACTGCCCGGTCGCGGTAATAATTAATCCAGCCGATGCCAAAGTAAGCGACCACCGCCTTGACTCGTTTATCCATTGCCAGGTTCCACATAATCGTTCCGCCGTAGGAATAGCCCTTGGCTCCAATGCGGGATGGATCGACTTCTTTTTGAGTGAGTAAATAACTAAGCACGCGGCGTTGGATTGCATTCCAAAGGTAATGCGAAGTAGCCTTAGGGTTAGTTGTCTGGCTACCGTCAGGCATCTTATCATAAATCAGAGCAAATCCTTTTTCCTTGGCATCCATGTGCCCATGTCCCAATTCTGGGGGATACTTGGTATGATGTAGGCGTTTGGTGAGCCCTGAATAGTCATGTGAGATTACTGCCCACCCATTATTTACATATTGCATATCAATCGATGGTCCTCCCATCCAACCATGAGTATTCATAAGTCCGGGCATATTTTTTGAACCTTTCTTGACTGCGTACTTACAGAATACACGAATTTCGACCTCATTTACATAAGCAGAAATGTAGGCGTGCTTTTCATAGATTCCTTTTACCGTCTTTTCGTAAATGATTTCCTCTTTAAAATTACCCGCGTCTGGATCAAAATCTTTCCATACATCAGGCGGCGTTGGAAAGTTTGCGAATGCAGGAACTAGAAAAAGTAAGAAGCTAGAAAAAAGGTATTGGAGTATGTGAATGTTCATGAATTTGAGATTTAAAAGTAAGCAAATCCCACTGACTCTACAACTCGCAACAACTATTGTAGCTGAATAGGAAATTTTTAATCTATGAAGATATTTTTTAGCTTTTCTTAAATGTATCTATTTAATCGGTTCACCCGAATCTAGTTTAGTCTTTAACGCAAAGACTTCATCAAATTTGCCTGTATTAATTTCAATGGGAAAAAAGTCATGAATGTCAGCACCGGGTATATCGATCCTTAATTCGAGTACCCAACAAATTTCAGTGGGTGTGGCGTTGCTACCATCTAAATATTCTTCATTCATTTCTATCCACCTAGTGCATGAGCCTCTCCTTAGGTATTTTTCTGATAAAAGATCCGGGAATTTAAAGTCGATGGTGAAAGTTTTCTTACTGCCATTCGAATATTGGTTCTCTGACTCTACTTCGATCCTCTCTGTCCACAGGTTGGGTTCCCCCAAA
>Ga0257126_1001154_pt1 | contig 19474 bp, 21 predicted proteins | sample SI060_120mmetaG_FD_190151 | JGI IMG/M metagenome (GOLD analysis project Ga0257126, IMG submission 190151) | Marine microbial communities from Saanich Inlet, British Columbia, Canada - SI060_120m | ecosystem: Environmental > Aquatic > Marine > Inlet | place: Canada: British Columbia | collected... | reverse complement strand
AATGTAAATTTGTGGGATAATAATTTTATTAGATCTCACTATAATAATTATTATGTAAACCATACAAATATTAATATTAATTATCAATGTTTTCAAAATTATATCCAGTATGTGAATTACATTAGAGAACTTATTGATGAGTATGGTCTAAATAATCAACTCAACAATAATAATCAAATTGACAATGAAATTAATAATAATCTAATTAACAATAATAATCTAATTAATAATAATAATCTAATTAACAATAATAATCTAATTAACAATAATAATCTAATTAATAATAATAATATAATTAATAATAATAATCTAATTAACAATGAAATTAATAATAATAATCTAATTAATAATAATAATCTAATTAATAATAATAATCTAATTAACAATGAAATTAATAATAATAATCTAATTAACAATGAAATTAATAATAATAATCTAATTAACGATATAATTGAAGATAACAATATGGATATAAATGATATAATGGATTACATATTTAATATAAATTTTGATAATCAACCTCCTTATATGAATATGAATATGAATATTAATATTCCTAATAATATTTACGATAATATGGTATCATAATAAAGTCAAATAGCTTGTTTAATATTTCTTTGATTAAAAAGTCTATATAATAGATTGATATCACCTGCTTTATCATTTGTTCCAGATTTACCACTTCCACCAAAAGGTTGTTGACCAACAACTGATCCAGTGCTTTTATCATTAATATAAAAATTACCACAACTATACATTGATTTATTTGTGAAATTATTAATAAATTTTTTATTATTACTAAATACTGAACCTGTTAGTGAATATGAATTATCCATACACAACGCAATTGCTCTATCCAATTTTTTATCATCATAAACATAACATGATAATATTGGAGCAAAATATTCTTTGTGAAATGAAATATTATTATGTTTTCTACAATTAATAAGAGTCGGTTCAATATAATATTGATTATTTTTTATAAAACCTTTTCCTCCATATAAAAATTCAATATTCTTATCATTTTTTAAGTGATTTAAGTTTTTTATTGTATTTTTAAAAGAATTTTCATTTATTAATCCATAATTTTCTTGTGTCTTTTTAAAATCCTCAATCTCATCATAATAAATTGATACAAATGTATTAAATAGAGATTTAGGTATATATACTCTACTACATGCAGAACATTTTTGACCACTATAATTATATGCACTTTCTATTGTTAATTTAACTATTCTTCTTAAATCATCTACATTTGTATGAATAAAATGATAGTTTTTTCCACCAGTTTCTCCAACTAATCTAACATAATTATTATATTTACTAACATTATTTCCTACTTTTTTGTATATATTATCAAATACTGAACTACTTCCAGTAAAAAGAATTGCTCCCAAATCTTTATTATTTAAAACAGTATTTGAAAAATGTCGAGGATCCATAGGAACAAAATTAAGTATATTATCTGGGAGATTTGCTTCTAAAAGTATTTCATAAAATAAATAATTTGACAATATACTACTATCTGATGGTTTCCAAAATACACTATTTCCAAAAAGTAATGGTGCACTCGCTAAATTACCACCTATAGCTGTAAAATTAAAAGGTGTAATAGATGCTACAAATCCATTAAGAGGGTTATACTTAGAAGTATTAATTACATTACAATCAGAATTTAAAGGTTGTTTATCTAATAGTTGTTGATAGTAATAAGAATTAAATCTTAAAAAATCAGCTAATTCACATATAGCATCTATTTCAGCTTCATACACTGTTTTGTTTTGTGAAACAATAGTATAAGCCAACATTTGATCATAATATTTTTTTTCTAAAAGATTTGCGGCTTTCTCAAATACATCAATACGTTGTTTTGGAGTAAAATTTATTGCAAAATCTTTTTGAATATCTTTAAATTTACTTAAATTACTATTTAATACACTTGGTGATAATTTAGAATAATTTGATATTATTTTAGTATTATCATATGACGAAATCTGATGATATATATTATTTTGATATTTTTGTCCATTAACAACACATGGAATATTGACTGGATTTTCTAAAACATTATTAATATATTTTCTTATATTTTTTGTTATTTTAGAACTATGATTAAATTTTGGAATCAGATTTCTAGGCATTCTTAAATATTATTTAAATGAAATTTTTAAATAATATTAATTATTACTATGTTTTTATGGATTTAAAAGATATTTTTTAAAAATAAAAATAAAAATAAAAATAAAAATAGAGATGAAGGATTTCTTAATGAATAGAAGAAATATAATAATAAAATAAACTTATAATAAAATAAACTTATATTTATTTACACTTTTTATCTTATTTACATATTAATGTTTGTATTGTAAGGACAATTTGTATCATTTACATCACACGCTCTATTTTGAGATTCTGTCATTTCGTTTAATACATTACTTTCTATTCCTGAACTCAATGTTGGTTGTGGTCCATGCATTCCATTATTGTAAATAGAATATTGATATTGATTTAATCCATATTCTGTATTATTATTGTATCTATTTTGTGGTAATGAGTTCATTGCAGGGGCATCTGGAACATCAAAAGAGTATTCTTCTTGAGGATTTTCTTCTTCATCCAATTCCATATTAGTTGATGCTGTTGTCATTGAAGCATTAACTGGAGGAAGACTTGATGATGTATTTACATTAACCATTTCTGTTGGTGGAGATGATAGATTTAAATCTAATTTACTTTTTAAATTTTCTAAAAGTTCTTGTAATTTTGGGTCATTAGAAAGCATTAATTCGTTAACTACTTCATTTACAGATTTTTCGTGAACAACATCTTTAACCCCATAATATCTACATTTTGCATCTTTTGGTTCTGGACATCTACCTTCACCATCGCGGCAAGGATTTGGCATAGGACATGGTTGTGGTGCTGGACATTTAACGTTAGATTTAGGTATTTCAAAGGCTGGACATACCTTTTCAATTGGTTTTGGACAAGGTTGTGGTGCTGGACATTTCGGAAAGTTAACTTGTTTTTCATTACTGACACACTTTATAACACTTTTACATTGTTCAAATCCACAAGGCTCTGGTTTAGGGCAGTTATTTTTTGGTTCTGGACACTTCTTACACATTCCTGCACTAACTTTTACCTTAGGACATACACACGAAGGACACTTTTGAACTGGAGGAATTGTTGATTTTAAAACATAATCTTTAAGATCTGGCATTTTAGGACATTGTGCTTGAAAATCAATCTCAGATTTTTTAATAAAATCGCTTGAATTGTAGTCTGGACCTACTGGACAATATTCTCTAGCAGATGCTATTGCAGCGCGTTCAATATCAGTTTTTCTAACATAATTGTTTTGCAATTTTTCTTCTTCAGTTGAATTTTCTAAAGTATTTGAATTTCCACTGTTTTCATTGCTTACAATTGCAGCTTGTTCTCTCATATCAAACTCTGGGTTTGTTTCAACATGTGTTTCAATTACATCTTCATAATTTCCAAAATGTTCAAAATTAAATTTATAGCTTATAAATAAAAGGGCTATTACTAAGACAATTATTCCTAATACTAAAATATTACTACTAATTTTCATTACTATATAATTAGAAATTATTTTATATTTTGTAATATTAAAAAAATTTTAAAATAATAAAATGTATTAATATTTTAATGATTATTAGAACAAATAAAAATTAAATTAAGTTAAATTTATTATAATTTATCTACATCACATCCTTTACATAAAGATTCTATACTTTTTTTTGGTAAATAAGTTGGACATTGATTCGATGATGTATTTTCACTTTTTCCTTCAAGACCAAAAAGTTTTTGTTTTAATTCGTCATTAAGATTAAAATTAATCTTAATTTTTTCTTTATCATATAATTTATCTTTATCTATATCTGGAATATTTCTAAACTGTCCTACACTTGTTGAATCCATATCACTTGTGCAAAATGATTTATTTGAAATAATTAAATTACTTACTTCCCACTTTTGATTATCATAATTTCCTATAGGATGAACAAATAAATTACCAGATTCATATGCTAGGCACCAATGAGGACTTCTTTTATTATTAGAATTGGATTTTATAATATAGAATGGGTATTTGGTGCATGTAGATGATATATCACTTCCGTTATTTTGATTAGTTTGTAATTCATTTCTATATTCGGAGATATTATTAATTTTTTTTAATATAAATTGTTGAGTATCTTTAGATGAAATAATATTTTCTTCGGATAATGTTCCATCATTATTTACGGTTAAATTATATTTTTCGGATCTTGGTGATTGTAAATTAATAATCGAATTTGTTGGATCATCACTATAAAATGAAACATTAAATACCTTGCCTGTCATTTTTGAAATAACAGATTTAATATTATTTGTATTATTTGATGATTCTGCTCCGACAGCTGCTCCTGCTCCTGCTCCTGATGCTCCTGCTGCTCCCGCATTATAACTTGATGAAGAAGAACTATCAAAATTTTCTACTACAATAGAGCTAAAGTTAAATATTAAATCTAAAAAGATTATCAATATAACAAATAAACATACAAACAACATAATATTTTTATTTTTAGAATTCATATATTATATAATAATAAAATAAAATTAACAATATTTTTTTATTCAGTAATACCTGAAAGCAATTCACTTGATTCAATTGATAATGGTATTCCATCACTATCTAAATTCGGGATTTTTATACCTTGTAATTTTAATTGGTCAATAGATAGAGGATTTACTGATTTATCCTCAACAGGATTATTTACTAAATTTAATGGAGCACATGAACTGTTAACTTCTAGATATGGTATTTGCTCTTCTTCTATATTTTCTTCAACGGTTTGTTTTAATTTTTCTAGATTTTGTAATGTCCCATCAACCCTATTTAATAAAGAGTCTAAATTTGTTTCTGTATTAAAATATTCTCTGTTAACAATAAGATCATTTAATAGTAATATTATTACTACTCCTAATAAAATTATTATATTTGACTGTATTTGTAAATAGTAAAATAAAAGTAGTAATATTAAAAATATTAGCAATAAAAATAATACTAATTTATTATTCATAACTATAATATAATTAAATAAAAAAAATATAGTTTAATTGTTTGAACATTTTAAATTTTCATTATCCCATTTACAATAATTTTTATCACACATATCACTTGTTTTGTATAATTCACATTTTTGTTTGCATTTTTTAGCATCATTATCATAAAAACATTTTTTTTTATCATACACACATATACCGTTAACTTCTTTGCAACCATTTTTAGTATCGCATGGCTCCGATTTTAAACATTCATAGGCTTTGCTTAACATTTCCTTATTTTCAAATACTGGTTTTGTGGTTAATAATTCTGATTCATCTTTTAATATTTCTTTAAAATCTACAGCATTATTACAATCTCCTTCATTTTCAATTAAATGACATACCGGTGGACATATAATTTTATTAATTTTAGATATTTTAGCTTTTTCTTTAGTAATATCTCCAAAATTATCAGCCATTTTTATAGTATCTGGTTGTTTATTACCATAAACAACGTCATTCATATCATCCGCAAAATCTTTATATTCTCTAAATTTATCTTCCTGAATTTTTTTTATTGAAACATTTTTACGTATTGAACATCTTAAGCCTATATTATCTATTTCACTATTATTTGGATGTTGAAAATTTTGTTTTTTAAAATATTTATTATATGTTCCATCATATATATATGGTGCAAATGTATCTTTTTTAAATTTATAATTATATATTTCATTTATTACTAATAAAAATAGCAATAAACCAAACATAACATTATTTGTAATAATTGGTATTTTTATTTTAATAAAAATTAATATAATTAGTATTAATGTCAACATAAAAAAAAAATTCATAATCTATATATTTTATATATATTATTTACTTGAAAAATATTTTTAAACTAGTTTTAATCAAATATTCTTAAAATGTTCTTCTGCATAATTTATAATATTAGGACTATATTTAATAACTACTAAACAAATAATTATAAATAATATTAAAAGTATTGCAATATTCAAAATCATTATAATATAATAATAAAAAAAAAATTAGAATGAAAACTTTAATACTTTTTTAGAATTAAGTTTTTCCATCAATTCTTCATGTAAATAATTATTAAAATCGATTTCTTTGTTATTATTAACAATATTTGCACTTATTTCTTCATTTTCTATACATTTATCACTTATTTTAAAACTACCATCCGCATTACAAATAACCTTTGAATTAACGCCTTGGACATATTTTAATTCCAATCCTTCTATTGTTAATATAGCCTCTGTAAAATTATCAACATTTCCCATACCGTAATTGTTTTCACCTATAACTGCAAATTTATATCTTACATTGCTTTCAGGATTTAACATTTCATAAATATATTCCTTGTCATTAATATCTATTTTTGGGTAAATAATATATGGTCCTAAATTATTCTTATACATTAAAATAAAGTAACGCAATACATTATCATGTTTTTTCCATGTTAATTTTATTTTATTTTTTGAATTATTAGTATTTATCATAATTTTAATTGCATTTGGAACCTTATCACAGTCTTGTTTTACATTACACTTTCCAATAGTAATAAAACTCTCTCTTATTTTTTTTGATAAATAAAATACTACACTAATCAATAGTATAATAATTAAAATTTTAAAATAGTCATTACAAAAATCCATATTAATATATAAGAATAAAATAAATTATCCTAAATTTATTTCAAATTCTCTACCCACAAAATTATCTAATAAATTTTCAGCAAGTGAGTCGTATTCTTTTTGTGTATTATCTAAATTACCAAAATTCAATAAATTTATTTCAGATGGAACGGCGTAAATTGTATTTGAAGTTTTTACGAGCTTAGTATGTCCAGGGAATGATTTTGATATTTTATTAATTTGAATACCATAATGAACATTATTTAATAATTGATCTACAATGTAAATACTATTATTTTGATTTTTTATTATATCAGAATGAGTTATTTTCTGAGTTAAAACTTGTCCTACATTATTTTTTTGAAAAATATATATAATATAACTTTCAACTTCATCTTCAGTTAAATTTTCATCCCAAGTTATAGTAATTTTTTTATCTTCTGGTATAGCTCCAATCATAAATCCTTTTGAATCCCATTTTTTTTTATAATCATCATATTTACTTGCTGCATCTTGTTGACATTTTGCCGACCAACTACATTTACAATCTCCTCCTTCATTTGTCCATCCACATTTTAAACACTTTTCTAAACAATCACTATTACTTAATTCTAAAATTTCTGGATCATTTGGTCTTGGAACATCAACATGAACATTGGGATATTTGTTTAAATAATCTTGTGCTAAAGGAATAATATCTATATTATTTCCTTCTGCGTCTTCACTACAATGTCTTGACTTAGAACATTTTTCTACACATTTTATTACTGTATCTCCTGAAATATCAGCATCTTCTGGGTCACATGATCCCTGACTATTTCCATACAATTCTTTTCTTTCATTTATTTTGCAAAATAAAATTATATTAACAATTACTAAAACTATTATCAATAAATACTTTATCATTAAAATAGATAAAGAATTTTTTTAAAACTATAATTTTTATTTATTTTATAATAATATATTAAAATGACAAATAAATCCAAAAAAAAAACCACTTCAAAAAAATTTAAAAAGCATTTAGAAAATAAAGCATCAAAATTTGACTTATATAAAGAAAAACATGATTCTAAAACATATTTAAACACTTGGAAAAGTGATAATTTACCAAATCCATTTCAAATAACTAAGGATTTTATTCAAGAAAAAGGACTAAAAATATATGGTGGATTAGCATTACACGAACATTTAAATAAAAAGAAATCACCTATATATGATAAGTTTGAGTTCCCTGATTATGATGTATTTTCACCAAATGCATGGGAACATGCAAAAGAATTATGTGATAAATTATATAATCTTGGATTTTATTTTGTTGATGTGCGTTCAAGTATATTAAATAATGAAAAGCATCAAACTTATAAAGTTTCAGTTGACATGATATATATTTTAGATTTGACACAAAGTGGATGCACCAGTATTCAACTAAAAGAATCAGATTGTGATAAGTGTGGTATTAGTAAGGATAATAAATGTATGAGCATTTTCAATAATATACCATGTTATAATATTTTAGAAAATAGTGAAAAAGAATATGAAAAAATTTTCGATTATAAAAAGGATAAAAGTCTTTATCCATCAAAATTATTTGTTTGTTCTCCAGATTGGCTAAAGATTAGTATGTATAGAGAGTTAACTGAACCATTATCAAATCCGGGAAGATTAGAAAAAATAGGTTCTAGGTTAGAGTTGTTTACAAATAATTATCCATATGTTTCTAATAAATGTGAATTATACGCGGTAGATAAAAAAACACATATTTCACAAACAAAACATTTAGAATTACATAACCCTGTTTTAAATTATATAGAAAAGTATTTAAATAATAATAAGTTTATTCATCACGGTGGATATGCTTATAATTTCTTTATTAATGGTAGTAAATTCAATAAAATTCCAATATATAATCATGAAGTTTACACTCAATTATATGAAATAAATGATTTTAATCCTTTAATTAAATCACTTTCCAAAAAATTTAAAAATTATACATTTAAGGTACAGGAAAATATTCATTATTGGAAGGAAGTCGATGTAAAAGATTTTATATTATATGGTAAAAATGGAAAAGGTAATTATGGAAAATTAGCAACATTTACCTTTAATACTGAATGTTTACCATTTATTAAATACAACAATAAAAGATATGTAACATTAGATAGAATGAAATATCACTTCTTTAGAAATTTAGCTTTATTTAATATTGTAAAACACACCGAAAAATATCCATTAAATTATCCTTGTTTACTTGATAATTTAATATCTAGAGAATCCGAAATAAGGAAGAAGTATCCTTTACAAGATAAGGGTAAATTTAGAAGATTTGAATTACAATGTGAAGGAGATTTACTTAATAAATTAAAAACACAATTATTTATTAAATTTGGAGATAAAGTTGATCTTATGAAACAAACTAAATATATAATAGATGAACCCAAATCAGGTTATATAACAAAACAATATCCAACACCTAATGTTGGAACTAGATTACCACATGTTCCTGCAGAAAGAGAATTGAAAAAGTATGTTAAATACAACCCTTCAAAAAAAAAATACGAAACAAGAAAATCATATGCATTGAAAACAAAAAAGAAACCTTATTTGTTTAATAATTCTAATTTAGTTTAATTCTATAAGAATTAAGTAAATGAAAGATCAAATAATTCTATATTTCTTGATACATGAGCTACAAAAATAAATCCATCACACCCGGTATAAAAATTAAGTAAATGAAAGATCAAATAATTCTATATTTCTTGATACATGAGCTACAAAAATAAATCCATCACACCCGGTATAAAATCTAATTTTCTTTAAATCTGCATTTATAATATTTACTATTTTTTGTAAATTTATTAAACTAGAATATATTTTATTTTTATTTATTCCGATTGCCTCACCATTATCCTTTATTCCTATAATATATTTTGCAATGCCTTTTCCTTCATTAATTCTAAATAACATTTGAGTAGCTTTTTTTTCTAAAATATTTTTTTTTTTTTTATCTTTTGAATCTAAAAATATTTTATATTCTTTATTACCATAATATTTTTCAGGTGGTTGGTCTGGAATTTTGTTTAACGGAAATTCAATTAATGTCATCATATTAATTTATAAATGTTAATAATATAAATTTATTTTTAATTCAGTTTTATATTAATAATATTAGATGGTTTACTTAATCCAAATTTATTTAAAGCATATACAGTTACAGAGTATTCTTTATTTTCTTCTAGACCATCTATTTCTTTTGAAGTTTCATTCCCATTAACTGAAATAACATCTAACTTATTTGATGAACTACTTAAATCTAATATGTGTATCATGTATTTATCACTATCATTATTATTATTCCAAGATAATGTGAATTTATTTAAATATGATATTCCATTTATAACTAGACTTTTTGGAACTAATACATTTGTTTCATCTTGCATATTCTCATCTTTTTCTTTTTTTGCTTGCTGTTTATCCCAATTTGATAACCATTCGCATCTTTCGTGATCACATTTTAGACATTTTTCTCTACAAATATCTTCATTACAAAAGTTTCCAGTTGAGTCCCATAGTCCTATTCTACTTTTACTTTTACAATTAGATACACAAAAATCAAATGTTGGTCCCCAAGGAACATATGAACATTGAGCTACAAAAAATTCTTTATTGTTAAGAATTAATAATAGTAAAATAAATATCACTACAATCAAATATATAATTATCATTATAAATAATGTAGATAATATTATTCACAATAATGTAAATAAGTATATCAAATATTAGTCAGAATCTTTTTCGCTATTTTTTACTAATACATTATCTAAATATTCTTTGTTCAATTCTGTAAAGTCTATTACATTTTCTGCATGATTGACAATTTTTCTAACATTATCTCGCATCTGCTTTTCCTCATTTGCAATTTCTCTTAATTGTTTCTCATATTTATAATTATTTACTAAATTTTGAGCTTCATTATTAAGTTCAAAATATTTTACACTTGGTTTTTGTGCTGAAGTTGTTGTTTCTTGTGATGTAAAATCTTCTAAGATATAATTAATATATATAAAAAGTAATATACATATTGTTATACTTAATGCTATATTCATTATAATATAATTATATATTTTCTATACGAGTTTCAATAATATTGACAAATATATCATATTTTATTGACCCATTATTTTCTTTAACATTACATTTATTAATATTATTGTTTGTAAGTAAAATAAATTCTTCATTAAAAATTATACATACCTTTTCTCTTAATTTATAATAATTAACTAATAAATTTTTTATATTATTTTCTGTTATAAAATAATCATATTTAATTTGCTTAAATCTATTACTACAATTAATTAGATCTTGATAATATTCAAAAAAAATTCTATTAATCATTAATCGCATATTATTTAAATCAATTAAATGACTTAGATAGTCAAAATAATTACTTTTTCTTAAGGAACTTAATATTTTAAGTATTTTATTATCTAATTTCAATAATTCTTCGTGTTTATTTTCTATAAATGATATTATTTCATCAATTTTATATATATAACTATTTATTTCATTTAAAAACTCTTTCGGTTGTAATATTTTGATAAGTCCAATATTATTTATAACATTCAAATCTTTAAAAAAAAATTTATTACTATTTTTTAGTAAATCATTACTAATAATTAAGTTACTGCAATAAATGCCGTTATTATAATAATTTAATGTCAATATTTTAATTAAATCGGTGTCATTATACAACTGTGGATTTTTTATAAATTCTGTTATTTTTTCGTAATAATTACATACACTTCTATCTAAATTAATATTATATTTAATACCATAAATATCAAATAGATCCATAAAAATTATAATAAAAAAGTTTTATATAAAGAAAAAAAAAACTATAAGCATGGATATAAGGAATTTCTTTTTTCATCTTTATTTACAACTTTAATTTCATAATTATTTTTAGGATTTTTGCATAAATCCTTATATTCACTATCAATTTCATAATTCAATGTATCTTGTGGTGGAGCTGATGGTAATACATTATATTCTTGTGTAGATGGTTCATTTAATATTCTAATTTGTTCTTGTCTTTGATGTTCTTGCATTTGATTATCAAATATATTTAGATCCATATTTAATTGATTGTTTTCTAGTAAATATTCTAAATTACTATAATCTTCATTATATGTTGAATTATCTGCACTATCTACATTATTGATAATTGAATTATTATTAGAGTTAAAATCACCATTAAATTTTTGTGATCTATTTGGATGATTTATATAATTAGATAATTGTTCGTCATTAAATCTTTGTTGTCTATTTGGATGATTTACGGTTTGATTACTATTTTGATTTAATGAATCAAAATTATTATTCAATGATACAGATTCAAGTCCGTGCATCGATTTTTTTCTAAAAATATTCTTATCTTTTTTTGTATATAAATTATCAAAATTTTTAGTATTATCAACATAATTATTTGCAATACCTTTCTTTTTTCTTATCTCGTTATATAAGTCTATTGCTTGATAAGCTTCATAATGTATGTTCAACTTATATCCATTATCATTTAAAAATAATACTGCTTCTGTTTGTTTAATAACTGGTTTTTGGACATTTCTTTTTTTCCATAACATAAATCTATCTCTATTATTTGGTCTAGGTGGTATTGGAACTTCTAAATTCATACTTAATCCAGTGTTTTGAATTGTATATTGTGCTTGCTTAGATTTTGCTAATAATTTATTGTATGTTGATTCATTTTCTTTATCAAGTTTAATGCATTGTTTCTCATTAATGTTATCAAAATCATTAATAATTTTATAATTCCTTATTGGTTTCTTTCTTTTCTTAAGTGAAAAACTTTTTCTATTTTCAAAATTGTTCATTGAAGTATATTAATATATAATAAAATTTTTAATTAATTTAAATTTACCTATTAATTAATATAAATATAACTTAAGAATTAATACAATAAAAATATTTTTGACACAAATAAAATAAATATTTATATATATTAATGAGTAAGAAAACATCTATTTCAAGTCTTAAAAAACAAACAAGTTCATCAATTAAATCAACACCTGATGGTGATAATAAAGAAAATAATGTTATTAATATTTTAAGTTTTCTTATAGGTATTATACATACATTTGTAAGATTTTTACCTTTAGGATTATACTTTTTTGTTTATCTAGCAAGCGCATTATATAAAGATTTAAGAGCTGCATATTTATTTATAGGTCTAGTAATTAATGACTTAATTGGTTATTTATATAAAAAATATACTAAATTTAGACCCAATGGGGCATGTGCAATATTTTCTAAAATAGATGATAAATCAGAACCGGGGTTTTTACCAAATCCACATACAGAAATTATATCATTTGTATCATCATTTTTCTTCACAGATATGTTTTATAAAGGTAGTATTGATGCCGTCCCATTTACATTCTTACTATTTATGTTATTCGTAACAGTATGGTCTAGAATTTCAATCGGTTGTAAAAAAATGAAAGACGTTTTATTTAACTTAATATTTGGTGCAATTAGAGGTATATTATTTTATATGATTATTAGTAAATATTATCTCGAAGCGCAAAAAGGTGTTGTAGAAAAAGAAACATGCGAATTAGGTTTTGATAATTATAGATGTGATGAAATAAAGAATGGAACTGTTATTATAAAAGAAGGAACAAATAGAGAAGAAAATGATTCAGAAGATTCAGAAGAAGGGGAAGACGAAGAATAATTTTAAACTTTTACTAATTTAGTTTTTTTATTATTTATTTTATAAATTATAAAGTCTTCTCTAGTTTTTTTTATACCATCAAAACTTATTAACTCACCTATTTTCCCATTTATATTATAGTATTAATTTTTATTTTTATTTTAACTTAAAAATGTATATGATAATAATTTATTATTTAAAGTTTTGAATTTATAATAAATTATATTTAGAGAATGGAGACCCTATTACAGAAATTTTCAAGTGAAATACTTTTAGAATATGAAAAAAATAATAATATTATTCAAGACATTATTTTAGACAAAAATAATATTATTGAAGGATTGCAAGAAACAATAACAAATCATGAAAATTCTATAGAGCAATTGACTGCAACAGTTATTGATTTAACACAAGAATGTAAAAATTATGAAAATGTTTCAATTCATAAAAACTTATCAAAACAAATTAGTGAAAAAGATAATGAAATAAGAATATTGAATAATAAACTTTCAACTATGGAAAAAAAGTATAATAAATTAAATAAAAAATATGAAGCTGTTATTTTACAAGCAGTCGAAGTAGTCGAAGAAGTAGAAGCAGTCGAAGTAGTCGAAGAAGTCGAAGAAGTCGAAGAAGTCGAAGTAGTTGAAGAAGTTGAAGAAGTTGAAGAAGTAGAAGAAGTAGAAGAAGTTGAAGAAGTAGAAGAAGTTGAAGAAGTCGAAGAAGTCGAAGAAGTTGAAGAAGTTGAAGAAGTTGAAGTAGTCGAAGAAGTTGAAGAAGTTGAAGAAGTAGAAGAAGTCGAAGAAGTTGAAGAAGTTGAAGAAGTTGAAGAAGTTGAAGAAGTCGAAGAAGTTGAAGAAGTAGAAGTAGTCGAAGAAGTCGAAGAAGTCGAAGAAGTCGAAGAAGTTGAAGTAGAATTTTTTGAAAAAAGACTTAAACCAAAGAATGGAAAAGGTAGAGTATTGTTTTTAATTACAGATGATGAACAAAAAGATATTTATGAAAGATTAGAAGATGGTGAACTTGGTGAACATATTGGTAAATTAGTTGGGAAAAATAACAAACCTCATTTTTTCTAAATGTTTTTTGTTAGTTAAATGTTTTATTAAATTAAATTTAAGTTTTGTATTATAATTGCAGTAAAAACACCAATATTTATTATTAGTCGATCTTATTAATTCCATTTAAATAAAAAATATTTTTATAAATTATTCAAATTTATTAAATTATCATGTTATGTTATGTCACCTCCCACCAACAACATTTATTACACATAAATCCACCTTGATTACCTTTATAATACTTACCCCAATGAGCAGCCTTATTTAAATGTTTTTTACAAAGCAAATTATTACAATAACTACACTTTTCTAGTATATTTGCCATTTTTATAATGTTAATAGTTAATTCTTCATTTAAATTACCAACATTCATAAGTATCTTTTGTTTTTCTAAATTTTCATTATGCAAATCATATAAATATTTACAATTATCATTTTCTTTATAATATTTTTTTACAATAGTATCATAATCACATTCAGCACAATTTGTAAATTGTGTTGGCATTAAGATATTTAATCTTATAATTTTGTAAAAAAAAAAATCAATTTTACATTTTACATTTATAAGTATCTTTATATAAACTATTTGCAATAGTTGGTTCTTTTTCATGTTTACTTAATTCTTTTTTAGATTTAATAATTTGTATAGGATACATAATATTATCAAATTTCATTTTAAGAACATTATCACCAATATGTTGTAATAATTTATGTTCAGGATATTCAAAATCAAGGTCATGAGATTCATAATAGTTTCTTAAATTCTTAATATCATTATGAGATAATTTACACAATTTGTATGTGCCATCATTATTATTACCACAATATATTTCTTCACATGTAAAATAGTAACATGATGTGCAGCAAAATTTACCTAATAATCCATTTCCAAATTTTTCTGGGAATCTACACCAAAATGAAGACGCTGAATTATATAAATTTGGACAAAATTTTTGTTCATTTACATATGCTAAAAAATTTTCAACTTGATTACTTTTAGATCCTATGCTGTTATACGGTATATTATTGGTATTATTTGATCTAACATCATTACTGTTATTAGTATTATAAACATTGTCATTGGCATTATTAGAATTACTAATAGTGTTATTAATATTTTTAACATTATTAATATTAGTATTAGCAATATTTAAGTTATTTAAATTATTCGATTTATTTTTTAAATAAAATATAAATGATATAATTGCTAACAGTGTTAGTAAAATGATTGTTATATTTAAAAAAGTATCAATAAGATTAAATTGTTTTTTAGATAATTTCATAATAATATATTAAAATAAAATTATTCTAAACTAGTTAATAATATTTCTTCATATACACTATTTGACGATTCTAACGCACCTTCCATCCAAGCTTGTCGTTTACTATAAGAAGACCCACAAATATAAAAATTAATATTTGTAGGTTTTTTGAAAATTTGTGTTAGTATATCACTATCAATATTTTTCTTCCAATAACTGGCTCCTTGTGGCCAATAATAATTTTTAAAAAATAACGGATTGAGACTTATTTTCTCTTCTGGAAATAGTTTAGTTAATGTTTTATGAACTAATTCTTTTTGGGTATATGTTGTCATTTTATTATACCAATATTTTGCAAATCTACCATCTGTATATGAAACCATAACAACACCATTTCCCATAGGAATAACAAATTTTATTTTATCATTTGTTACAGTCTTTTTTATCTTATCTGCCCAAAGAACATTTTTACCCTTTTTATATTTAGCATATGTTCTAAGCAATGGTTGAACATCAATTGAATCCTGTAAGTATTTAAAATTGTAATCTTTATCTATTAAATACTTATCAAAACTGTTTAAATTTAATTCTTTGAATCCTTTACCATCAATTGCATAAATAAGATGCGATGATACTACATTTACTTCATTATCATCAATATCGGTAAATAAACTAGTAAATTTTTTTGTTTCTTCGTCATATTTACTATTTTTCAAATAAGTATTAAATTTAAATTTAATTTTACTATATTTGCTATCAATAAATAAACTATTTGTTACTTGTGATAATCCTCCTTTTAAAATATGAAATTTATAGTCTTCATTTAAATCGGTTCTAAATAAATTTATAGCATCATATGCATTTAATATAAATAATTCACTATAATAAGGATGACTAAATGACAAAAAATCAGCTTCTTTTTTCCCATATAATTCTTCACATATTTCATATAAATTTTTAGTTATCAAATATTTCTTTGTTTTCTTATTTATTTTCTTGTATTTTTTAAGAATATTATTTATTAAATTATCAACTGTTTTAAATTTAGATGTATATTTACGACCTAAATATTTAACTTCCCAAGAACTTGGTATATCTACTTTAAAATTTAATAGATTATATCTTTTTAAAATATCAATAAAATTTATATGACCATCATGAAATCTAGCTGCACCAGATTCAAATTCATAATTATTTTCATAGATAGTTTGTATTCTACCTCCAAAAATATTTGACGAATCTATTACTAATACAGATTTATCTTTAAAATTTTTTTTTATTTTTAGTGCTAAGTTCATTCCGGCAATGCCTGCACCAACAATTAAAAAATCACAATTCATTACTATTAATTAATATTTTATATATTTTAAATTCTTTTATATTTTGAATTTGAAAATTAGTTATATTATCTACTTCAGAAACAATTTTTTTATAAATATTTTCATAATTTTTATTTGGAGAATCTATACAAATTATAACAAATAATTTTACTAGAAATAGTTTTTTTCTAAATACTAAATCTATATTAAGAATTTCATTTATTAAAAAGAATATTTTATTACTATTTTTTTGTTTACTTTTTAGAAATAATAAATATAAATCAAGTGATATTTCTCTTTGAATATTATTTAAATTAGTAATATTATTATCATTTAGTATAGAAACTTTATAAACCAGATTTATACTTTTACATATTTCTCTAATAAAAATTTGATCATTTTTTAATTTCATATTATTTATTTCTAAAGGACCAATAGTTTTTTTATATGTGAAAAATAATGCATCATTAATGTTAGGAACAAAACAAATTTGGTCTATCAATTTTTTATCTTGAGACATAATAATAAATTCAGTATAGAACAATATGGAACGTTCTAATAAAAATATTGTCAATCTTATATTATTTGTGTAAAAAATTAATATAAAAAATATGTAATATATCATATTTATTCCATTTTCAATACATAAATTTTTATTTTCTATATTAGCAAATTTAGTTTCCAATTCTATAATAGATTTTATTAAACATTTATTGTAAAATGTATATATTTTTTTTACATTAATCTTTTTATTCAATTTTTCTTGATTTAAAAACTGAATAAGTTCAATATTTTTTTCTTTGTTCAATTCCTCCATATGTAATATTAGTATATAAATATAGTGCGGTATAATATCATAAATTAATTATATCTATATATTGCTCTAGGAAGTTTAGTCCAGAGTATTACTATAACAGTTATAGGATTATATATAAAATGATTATATAGTGTATTATATTAAAATTGTATTATACAAAATAAATATTTGTATTCAAGATAAATAAATCATTGTAAGAAAAATATTTCTAAGTTAAAAACTATCCAAAGATTAAGTTTATGACAATAGGTCACCTTAAAAAGATTGAATATCTTAAGATATTAATCAAACGAAATAACACATTTGTTATTACTAGTTATTTTTTTTTTTTGTGAATTTTTTGGAAGAATTTGATATACTATTATTTTCTCTCCTTTTATATATTTCTCATTTGATTTAACATTATAGTCATATAATTTTAATAATTGTCTAAGCAAAGTTATACTTTTTTTAATAGAAATATTTTGAAGATATATTTTATATTTGCATGGTAGATAATAATCCTTAAATTTATGTGATATTTTACTTATATTATCACATAAATTCAAATTTTTTAAATCCTTTCTAGTAAATTGTTTATTATCTTCGAAATTTTCTAAACCATATAATATTAAAATATCTTTTATGAATTCTTTGCTTGGTTTTTTCTTAAATAACTGATTTATAGTCATTAATATAATATTAAGATTTTATTAAAAAAAAACAAACTATAAAACCTTTAAATTCATACAAGATTCTAATGTATTTTTAGAATCTGGTAGTGGCTTATTTCTACGAAGTCTATATTCTTCATTAGCTTTGTTTATTTGTTCTTTATTTAATAAAAACATATCTATATTATTACTATCATCATTTATATTTATTTCTTCAATCATCGGTAATACAGATACCATCGGAGGTAATAATACTTTGTAAGATTTATTTAATATGGTGCAAATATTTCTAAACTCTGTAATAGTTAATCTTCCTCCAAATTTCTTTAAACAAATTTTTGAAGGAGCCATTTTTATAGGTTTATTATTCCCATAAATTAGATTTAACATACTATACTTTTCCCAACAATCATTCATATATTTTTTTTCGTTAAAAATATATGCAGCAGCACATTCAGGACTACAAAAATTACCATACATGTAAAATTTATTATTTAATTTTTTTATAGGGATTCCTACAGGAACACTATCAAATTGTTCACAGCACCAAAAACAAGAAGCACACACGCTTGTTGGCCACTCATTATTTTTATTTGTTTCTGCATATTCTAACAAAATCGGAAGGACTTTGTTTTTTTCATACAAAGATACGTTATTATATTTATTTGTAATATTTTCAAACTTTTTGATAACATCTTTATTTTCGAATTCATTATCTACAATATTAGTGTTAGTTTGATTATCATTTACATCGTTATTTACATTGTTATTTACATCGTTATTTACATTGTTATTTACATCGTTATTTACATTGTTATTTACATCGTTATTTACATTGTTATTTACATCGTTATTTACATTGTTATTTACATCGTTATTTACATTGTTATTTACATCGTTATTTACATTGTTATTTACA
>Ga0257126_1001151_pt1 | contig 19532 bp, 16 predicted proteins | sample SI060_120mmetaG_FD_190151 | JGI IMG/M metagenome (GOLD analysis project Ga0257126, IMG submission 190151) | Marine microbial communities from Saanich Inlet, British Columbia, Canada - SI060_120m | ecosystem: Environmental > Aquatic > Marine > Inlet | place: Canada: British Columbia | collected... | reverse complement strand
TGTATCCTTTGTAATGGGAACCTCAAGAAATTCATAAAGGTTCGAAAGGTATAGGTTGTCTTCGTACATGCCGCCAATTGCCGATAGGCTAGCGGTTATGGCGGCCTGACCTTGTTTGAATACTAGGATATACATCGTCATGCCACCCAAGGTTAATATCCCTGCAACTGTCTCTACAACTATCCATCCGTAGGCACCATAAAAGGCCAACGTGCCCAATAGGCCCAGTACGTAACCCCAGAAACCTTTGCGCAGAGTCAGGTTGCGGTCGTCGCGGAATAACTTTTTAAATATTGCCTTATAGCGTCCGAGCAGCATTGAAGAAAGGCCAAAAAGTTTTACCTCTTTGGCGTAATCTTCGCGGGCCAGTACGGTCTCTAAGTACAGCTGCTCGCGTCGCTCAGGGGTACGCCATGTAAACAGGCGAAAGGCCTCGCCCGAGAAACGAGCTTCGGCAAAAAAGACGGGCAGGGCCGCTACAAACAGCACCACCACAGCATTAGGAGAAAACTGTATAAGCAATCCTCCGTAGGCAATTATAGAAATAGAGTTTTGAATCAGCCCAAAAGTTTTACGTACCAACGCCAGCGGGCGGCTAGATGCCTCGCGACGCGCTTGTGTCATACGGTCGTATATCTCCGAATCCTCGAATTGCTCCAACGACAATGTCCCAGCCTTTTCCAGAATCATTACATTGACTCGTTGGCCTAGCAGGGCGCGCAATAGCGACTCGCACACCGCGATACCGCGTTGGAATCCGGCCAATAAGCCGATTGCACCTGCTTCAGCCACGACATACATTATAGCCAAATGCCTATCGGCGGGCGCTTGTGTTTCTGCCGCCAGCAATACTGTATCAACAATCATTTTGCCCAGCCATGCGACTACAGCAGGCATCAACCCTGCAGCCAATACCAGCGCCATCATCGCCAGCGCCAGTCCCCGATGCGTAGTCCATACTAGCCCCAGTGCCCGACCGCTATACCGAAACACCCCCAAATATCGCCGTGGGCTTTTGGCATTAGAACCTGCTGGGGCAGGCGGAACATGGGCCGAGTTAGAGCGGGACATGGCAATGCCTAATCGTATCAATCATTTTTGTGATTTTAAGTTTATGTATGATGCACATCTAATGTTTATACACATTTTTCATCCTTAATAGCTTTTTCAACTACATCTCTGTTTCTATATAAAGTAAAAAAGCCTCAGTCTCTTCTCGAGAAACCAAGGCTTTTTAGAGCGGGACCGAAGGGACTCGAACCCTCGACCTCCGGCTTGACAGGAAAAAGGCATCCATTTCACACTCCCGTAACTCCTAATATATAGCGAGATACAGGCGGATGGTTTTCCGAAAATAAAAAAGTCCGGTAAATAACAGGTGGTTGGGACAGTTGACTTGCTGTCAGACTTATCTTTAATAAATAAAGATGTAATGAAAAAACTTTCGATGGTGGTCATTATAATTTCAAAAACAGCCAAGGATTGAAGTCGAGATACCGGTTATCCTGACTTATCCTGTCGAATGCTGGAATCTACTGTCAAGTACTGTAGTTCCATTTTGGGTGTGATGATATAGAATAAAACGGGTGTAGGGTTCGCCTGGTGATTTCATCGCCGTATTCGGGTGATTTTGGGGCTCGGTATTTTTTGGATCAGGTTTTTTTGTTTGTGAGATGATGTGTAGATTTGGGTGTGATTAGGTATATATCATTACTACTGTTTATAGGGTTGGCTTTGGGGCAAGACAAGAATATTGCTCTTTTTGATTTAACTAACAATGGGTTAAAGCCAAACGAAGTTAGAACTTTAACTGACAGATTGAGAACAGAATTAGTTCAACTTGGAAAGTTCAAAGTTGTCGAAAGAAGTAAGATTGATGACATCTTAAAAGAACAAGGGTTTCAATTAAGTGGCTGTGTTGATGAGTGTCTAATTGAAGTTGGAAATCTTCTTGGTGCAACAAGCATTATATTAGGCAGTATTGGCATAGTCGGTGATATATATACCATTTCAGCAAGAATGGTAAATACAACAACAGGCGAGGTTGAAAAGGCAATTAGTTATGATTCGGAATATGATATTGAAAACTTATTAAAATTTGGTATGCGAGATTGTGCTTATCAATTATTGAAAATGACTCCTACAAATTTAGATTCAGAATATTCAGGTAGTGGTGAAGTTGATATTATCAAACAGATACTAAAGTTTTCCGCAGTATATTTAATTTATCTTCTAACTCTCGGCTTAATGCCTCCTTTGTAGTATTATGAGAATTATATTAGCATTGATTTTTACACTATTTTGTAGCTCTTGTGATAAAGACCCAATCTTTGGATTAGAGAGAGGCTGGCTTCGTTCAAATGAAGACAGGAAAAATCATAATGAAGATACCCAATCAATCCAAATTATTAAACCTAATGGCGGCGAATCTTGGGATATAGGAGATACAAAAGAAATTAAATGGCAAAGCGAAGCACCCACTTCACAAATGATATCTATTCAACTTTATAAAGGTTCAAATTTTATGGAGAATATCGATTCACAAATAAATAATAATGAAAAGTTTGAGTGGTATATCCCTTCTGATTTAGAGGAAGACAATGATTATAGAGTTAGAATTTTCTTTTCAAATAACACTCAGATTGAAGATTTTAGTGATGAATATTTTACAATTGAGAATGACCAATAGCGTCTATTTTTGGAATTGTTGGGTTTAAGTCAATGCTATTTATCTGTTACCTATTTTCTGCAATGGGAATATCAATTTATTATAAATCTAACTTAGAAGGATTTTGTATAGCCCCACATTTCGTATGGTTTTTTGTTTGTATAGCCACATGCATTAGTTGGCTAATTATTTGTAGATTTTATTGGGTTTATTATTTAAAAAAGGAAAAAAGAATATGAAACATAAAATTCCAGATGTCTCAAAATTTTTCAAAGTGTCTGCTCCATATTCCTATGTTGTACAGCAAGGAAATATGCTCTATGTATCAGGAATACCAGGTATGGATTATGAGAAGGGCGAATTAGCAGGTACTGATTTTGAATCACAAGCCAGGAAATCTTTTGAAAACATTTCAAATTTGCTTATCGAATGTGGAAGCGGTATGGACAAGGTTGTAAAAACTACTGTGCTATTATGTGATGCAAAAAACTTTGGAAAACTTAATGACTTGTACACAGAGTTTTTTCCAACAAATCCACCAGCTCGTTCAACTCCAATAGTTGGCTTACCATTTGAGACGCTCCAAATATCAATAGAGTGCATAGCCTATATTGAATAATATTTTTTATAGATTTGGATGTGCATAAAAAACAAAATGTAAAAAAAGCATGAGTAATAAAAAAAAAATAAACCCAGATACCATTACAGGTAAAATATTCCTAAATATATTTGAACTACTAGAAGGTGCGTCAGAAGGAATAAGATGGAAAGACTTACAGCTATTAATTGAATCTGCTCATCCTGAATTTCATCCAAAAACTATTAATGGATGCATTTGGCAATTAACAAATAAATTTCCAGGGGAAATTAGCAAACCATCAAAAGGTTTATTTAAGATTATAAAGCCCCAGTAAATCTTTTGAGCCATCCTTAGCACCATTTCGTGGGGTTTTTTGTTTGGTGGGATGATGGGTAGATTTGGATATGAAAAAACTCTACCCATTATTATCTTTATTATTTTTGATTTATTGGGGATGAGAAGATGAAAAGGATACGACTCCACCTGTAAATAAATGGTGGGAAGATTATAAGTATTCGAGTTATATGGATTTAGGCAGTGATAGTCTTGGAGGAGAGATTCCACCAGAGCTAGGAAGCCTTACCAACTTAACTGAAATGGCTTAATATAATAATCAATTCACAGGTTCTATTCCCCCAGAGATAGGGAATCTAACCAATCTATTTTATTTGAGTTTATCCAATAATCGACTCACAGGAGAGCTACCCGAAAGTATTTGTGACTTTATTGCACGTGCTGAACTAACTTTACACGGTAATCAATTTTGCCCACCATAGCCATCATGTCTTGAAGATTATCCTTTGTGGGTAATGTATCGGTTGGGATACCAAGATACGAGTGATTGTGATTAAAATGAAAAAAACCTATCCATTATTAGCTTTATTATTTTTGATTTATTGGAGTTGTGAAGACCAAAAGGAATAAGTGGGTGACACACATCAAGATGTGAAAAATATCCAAGTGTACATAAAAATAAAATTATTACTATCAATCAAAGTAGCTTATTGAATAAAAAGTTTCGTAATATTTTTTATTCATACAATCTTTAAAATTTAATTGATTTCAAACGATTAGAATTTCCCACAACAGTGATGCTGGAAAGCGCCATGGCAACTTCTGCGATTACAGGGTGAAGCACGCCCACAAATGCCAAAGGAATGGCAACTATATTATAAATAAATGCCCAAAACAGATTTTGTTTAATTTTTGAAAAAGTTGCATTCGCAAGTTTACTTGCACGAAGAACTGACTTTAAATCAGCATTTGCTAAAATAAGTTCACCCGTTTCCATGGCTACATCCGTTCCACTTCCCATAGCAATTCCCACATCTGCTTGGGCAATTGCTGGCGCATCATTTATGCCATCGCCCACCATAGCAACGACAAAACCTTTATCTTGGTAAGATTTTACAATAGTGGCTTTTTCGTCAGGGAGAACTTCCGAGTGCGTTTCATCGATATTCAGTTGTTCGGAAAGTGAATCAGCAATTACTTTTTTGTCACCCGTGACTAAAACACATTTATATCCAGCAGATTTTAAGGATGCAATAGTTTCAAAAGAATCGGGACGAATAGCATCTTCGATTTCAAAAATACCGATACATTCATTATTCAATGAAAGAAATACAGGGGTGCCTGTTAGGGATAATTCTGTTTCAGAATTGGTAAAAGATCCACTTCCAACTTTTAGAATTGCACTCCCATATTTTCCTGAGATTCCCTTGCCGGCTACCACTTCAATTTCGGTTACTGGATCCAGCCCTATTTCTTTTTCCTCAGCCAATTTTATAATGGATTTTGCCAGAGGATGGGTTGATTCTTTCTCCAATGATGCTGCCATTCGAATCAGATCATTTTCCATAATTCCGGAAATTGGATGCACTTTTTTCACCGTTGGTTTACCCAGGGTCAATGTTCCCGTTTTATCAAAAAGGATTGTATCCACTTCATTGAGTCTTTGGATGGCTGCACCATCCCGAATCAAAATCCCATTCTCAGCTCCGAGTCCGGTGCCAACCATGAGGGCTGTGGGAGTAGCAAGTCCAAGGGCGCAGGGACAGGCAATAACCAAAACAGCAATTGCCGCATAAAGAGCCATTCCAGTATGAGAAATATTTGGAATTGACCAAGGTATAAATTTGGAAAATGTGGAAGAGTAGGATTCCATGATATTCGGAAAAGCCATCCATAAAAAGAAGGAAAATGCAGCGAGCCCCAAAACGATTGGCACAAAAACGGCCACAACTTTATCGGCAAAAACTTGAATAGGGACTTTGGTGGTTTGGGCATTTTCCACCAATTGAATCACTTTGGATAAAAATGTTTCTGCACCGATTTTTGTCACTTCAACTTTAATGGTACTGTCAGCGCAAATCGTCCCGCCAATCACTTCATCGCCAACCTTTTTTGTTACGGGAACCGATTCGCCTGTAACAATAGACTCATCTAGGGTGGCCCGACCTTCTTTAATAATTCCATCCGTGGGAATCGCATCTCCTGCACGAACAATCATAATTTGTCCCACCACCAAACTCCGCACATCAATCTGGACTTCTTTGTTTTCCATATCCAAAACAGTGGCTTGTTTTGCCCCAAGACTCATGAGCTTTTGGATAGCTTCTGAGGAGCGTCCACGGGCTTTGGTTTCAATATATCTCCCCGTTAAATGAAAAGACATTATCATACCGGCAATGCCGGAAAAAGATGGAATTCCGATCCAGAGTTGGAGCACAGCAGTGGAGAGTGCTGCCAATGAACCCAACGCAATAAGTACATCCATGTTCGGTGACCAATGAATCATGGACTTCCAGCCACTTGTCAAAGTCTCACGTCCAGGAAAAAAACAAACAATTGTACTTAAAATAAAAATGCTCAGTTCCATGACTTCCATCGATGAAAATGCCATACCAAAAAACATGTGTGCGCCCATCCAAATCATTGATGGAATTGTAAAACCCCATGCTAATCTCATCTGAGAAAAAGCAATTTCCACTTTTACATCTGTTTTTTGTTCCAGATTTATAGGCGTTTCGGTTTCACTTAATTCAGCGCCATAGCCTGTTTGATCTACAGCAGTTATAAGGTTTTCGGAGTCCATGGTTCCAGATACAGTTGCTTTTTCCAGGGTCAGATTTACGACTGCTTCATCCACGCCCTTTACTTTTTTTAAGGCGCTCTCAACGGATCCAACACATCCGGCACAGTGCATTCCGGTAATTTTTAATTCAAGTGATTTTGTTTGATTCATGGATAACTCGCATAATTAATAATAGAAATTGTGGGTTGAATTTCTAAAAATATGAAGATTATATGTTACAGATAAAAAGAAAAATGTTACAAAGTTTCGCCGGATTTCAGACCATCTATAGGGCGACGTGATGGGTTAACATTTTTAAAATAACTGGGGGATAATCCGGTCGTTTTCTTGAATTGGTTCGACAAATGCTGGACGGAACTATACCCTAATTTGTAGGCAATTTCACTCAAGGTTAATTCATCATAAACCATAAATTCTTTAATTCGTTCAACCTTATGTAGAATAAAATATTTTTCAAGGGTAATACTTTCAACCTCTGAAAATAATTTGCTTAAGGCTGAATAATCTCTACCCAATTGTTTTGACAAATAGTGGGATAAATTAGTTTTCATTTCGCCCAGATTTTCACTATAAATCAACTCAATGATCTGGTTTTTAATGGATTCCACAATTTGAGCATTTTTATCTTCTAGCAATTCAAAACCGTTTTGATTAAGGATAGTTTCCACCGGTTCTATATTTTTAGGGTGTTTGGCTAAAACTACTTTTCCTAATTGAACGTCAACTACATCCAATCCCAAGCCTGTTAATTCTTCTCGGACCACTCGAATACAACGGCTACAAACCATGTTTTTGATATAAAGAGAATTCATAATTAAAGAATAAGCATACTGCTGCCTATGATTCCAAGTCCATGCCCATATAGGCCACTGGGTTTCCAATGAGCATGTTCGGGGAGTCGAGGGCGTTCAATTAAAGAAGATAAGTAATAGATACCAGCTTCTTGATAAGTGAACCATAAAATCGCCAACAGAGAGGTAATACCGAGAAAAAGTAAAATTCGATGCATGATTTCCAAAGATGTTAATTCAACAGTAAATATCTAATAAAGTATTTAAAGAACAAAATGATATTCAGATTGAATATGTTTTTTATTTGCTAACGTTAAATTTATCCTTGATTTATAAATAAAAACAATATTATACTGAGTTATTGAACACTAACAAACACCATCGAACCGATCATGTCATTAGTCCCCGATTTAAAACCCATTTCTAAATCATCATTTTCATGCGCAGGAGATGTGGGGTTCACATGGCAAGTTGGTAGTTATTCGAGTTGTGATGGCGTAGTTTTGGCAGGGATTGAAACTCATGTCTGTGTTTACCAAACAGAGCGTGATTTGATTCATGGTGGTCAACATGTGGAAGTGGTGACGGATGCGGTTACATCCCGAGATTCCAATAACCATGGTATTGCATTAGATCGAATTCGGAATAATGGTGGATTTCTTACAACGGTGGAAATGTTGCTTTTCAGTCTTCAGAAAAAGGCTGATGGTGACAGATTTAGGGAATTGATTAAATTAGTGAAATAGGTCTATTCTTATAGGGTGAACCTCCTTCCTTTTTTCACCTAGTTTTTGTGTAAATGAAAGATGGGGATGGAAATGAAGAAATTTCAGCCAAATAAAACACTTGGAACTTTTGTAGAATTTTAATGTATATTTGCCCGATGCGTAAATCAATCATATCAACACTCTCCATCTTGCTTGTGGGGTTCATGACGGTAACTCCGCTATTCTCTGTAGAAAACTGCACCATGCTCTGTTGTGAGCAAATTGAGCTTTCTTGCTGTAACAAGGATAAGCCAATGGACTGTCCCATGGAAATGGCCTATTGTGAACTGAGCACTTTTGTTCCGCTTATGGCAGCGCCATTAAATGAGATTGATGGGAAGACAAATTTTGATTGTTCCTCTATGGATCAAACGCATTCCTATTTTGAAAATGTATCTACACAATTTATTCATCAAGATGAGCATTTTCAAAATCATCACCCACCTAATTTTCATTTACCCCTCTTAATTTAAAAATCTCCTTTTTTTAAACGGAAAATTCCGTTGATGGGATTCGTGCGTCTTGCATGAATCTTGGCGGCTATTATAGTCATGAATGAATTAAGGAGTATTATGAAATCATTTCATAAAATAAACATAAGTTATACCATTGGATTTTTGTTTTCGATCAGTTTTGTCTTTTCGCAGTTTACGGACTCGAACAAAAATTTGAATGGCTACATCCATGCAGGATTAGAGAATAATCCATCCATCCAACAAGCATTTAAGCAATGGAAATCTGCTGAAGCAAAGGTTGGTTTTTTGAAAAGCTTGCCTAACCCTACTATTTCATTTGGATATTTCTTGGAAAGCGTGCAAACGGCTGCGGGTCCGCAGCAGACCAAAATTGGACTTATGCAAAAAATCCCTTGGTTTGGGAAACGAAAAGCAGACAGCAACGCACAATTTGCTAAAGCAGAGATGGCTTTTTATCAGTTAGAGAAAAAGCGATTATCTGTTACGCATGAAATTCGAAATGTTTGGTACGATTATTATTATTTGATACGCATTACGGATTTAACACAACAGAATTTTGAATTGATCCAAAACTGGGATTCTGTGATACGCTCCAAATATGTCACATCTCGAACGGGGCATCCTGATCTCATCAAAACGCAAATAGAACTGATTCAGTTAGAAGATGATCTGTTATCTCTGGAAAACCAAATACAACCTCAGTTAGAGTCATTTCGTAGTTTGTTAAACGATCACACGCTTTTGGAAATTATTGTGCCAGATTCTTTATCCTTCTCATTGATGAACTCGGATAGAAATCACCTTTTGGAGACAATGAATGAATCGAATCCAGATATAAGGATGGTTGGTGCTGAGTTAAACATGAACAAAGCTCACTTGAAAAGAGCAAAATTGAATCGATTGCCAGATTTGGGCATTGGGTTTGAGAAAATCGGGACCGGTGAAAAAAACGGAAGTGCTTTCAGTGGTAAAGATCCATTGGTTGCAAAAGTTTCATTTGATATTCCGCTTTGGTTTGGTAAGAATAAATCATCTATAAAATCTGTTAATCTTGCTGTGGAAGCTGTGGAACAAAAAGTTATTTCAATTCAAAATGAATTAGCAAAAGATTTGGAAAAAGTTCTATATGAATTAAAAGAATCCAGTCGTCAGGTTGAGTTATATCAAAATGTACTTATTCCGAAAGGATTGGAATCACTGGGTGCTACTGAAAAAGCGTACCGATCTGACAAAATTGACTTTCTTTCTCTCGTAGATGCTCAGCGCCGGCTATTGAAATTTCAAATGAAATACGAAAAAGCACTCATCAATTATTTAAAATCAAAATCAAAATTAACGATTTTGATAGGAGGTGAAACATCATGAATTTTATTCAAAATAACAAAAAAACCATTGGATTAATCTTGCTCGCCTTTTTCTTGGGTATATGGTCTTCCGGTGGAAGGTCATCTTCTACGGGAGAATTAACCCAAGAATCTGATTCCATTGAAACTCAAGTTTGGACCTGTTCCATGCATCCGAATGTTCAACTACCAGAAGAGGGGCAATGTCCCATTTGTTTCATGGATCTTATTCCATTGGAGTCAGGCAATAGCAGTTTAAAACCAAATCAATTATCCATGTCCGAAAGTGCCATGAAATTGGCATCAATTGAAACAGTGCCAACTGCCTATGGGATTGCAGAAATGGAAGTCCATTTATCTGGGAAAGTGGAAGTTGATGAATCGCGAATTAAAAATATTACAGCTTGGGTTCCAGGAAGGTTAGAACGTATGTTTGTGGATTATACCGGAATTACTGTGAATAAAGGTGATCATTTGATGGAATTATACAGTCCAGAAGTGTACACAGCACAGGAAGAATTGATTCAGGCAAGGAAGTTGGTTGTATCAAGTTCAGGACAATCTGCATTCGGACAGAAAAATAGTAGAGCAACTCTGGAAGCATCGAGAGAAAAACTACGTTTAATGGGTTTACTGGATAAACAGATAAAAAAAATTGAATCGTCTGAATCGCCCACAAATCTCATCACAGTTTATAGCCCAATGAGTGGAGTTGTTATCCAAAAAAATGGTGTAGAAGGGGCTTATGTTAAGACTGGAACTAATATTTACACCATCGCAGATTTGAGTACGGTGTGGGTGATATTTGACGCCTATGAATCAGATTTGCCATGGCTCGCTTTTGGTCAAAAAGTTACGTTTTCTGCGGAAGCCATTCCGGGAGAAAAATTTGAAGGACGGATAGCTTTTATTGATCCGGTTCTGGATGTGAAAACAAGAACCGTAAAAGTGCGAATGAATGTGCAAAACCCTGATGGATTGATCAAACCGGGTATTTTTGTTCATGGCACTATTCATGCAATCTTGGATGGTGATGGAAAAGCCATCAATCCTGAATTAGCGAATAAATGGATTTGTCCTATGCATCCGGAAGTGGTTCGAGATCAAAAAGGTGATTGTGACGTTTGCGGTATGGATTTGGTGAAATCTGAATTCATGGGGATTGTGCATACACCTAATCATCAAGTTGAAAATTTACTCATTCCTGCCAGTGCAGTTTTAAAGACAGGGAATCGAGCTATAGTCTATGTGCAAATCCCAGGCAATGAACCCACCTTCGAAGGAAGGGAAGTTGTTTTAGGTTCTAGAGTTGGAGATAAATACATTGTGAAATCGGGCCTTAAAGAAGGTGAACTGGTTGTAAAGAAGGGGAATTTTAAAATTGATTCTGCCATGCAGATTGCTGCAAAACCTAGCATGATGAATCCAAGTGGCGGTTCGTCTGGAGTGGGGCATAATCATGGTGGATTGCCCAGTGGACAAAATCATGAAATGCCAGCAATAGAACAACTTGAATCCACAGCATCATTTCGCAAAGCACAGACTTTAATTGCAGATGCATACTTTATTGCTGAAGATGCTTTGGCAAAAGACAATTTCAAAGAATCAAAAACTGCGATTTTTGCCATGAATATTGTATTGTCAGCGACAATAACAAAAACATTTGATTTATCTGAGAAAGCCACAAATAAATGGAATAAAATTCGAGATAATCTTATTTCAGAAACGACGCACGCACAGCATTTTAAAAGTATCGATGAAGTACGAAAAGCTTTCAATGGGTTAAGTCAATCAATATTATTGCTTGAGCAGTCTTTTGGTCATGAATCATCTGATTCTTATTATGAAATATTTTGCCCAATGGCATTTAATAATTCTGGTGCATCTTGGTTGAGTAAAGTGAAGGATGTGAATAACCCTTATTTTGGTGCGAGCATGTTACGATGTGGGGAAGTGAAGCGAGAATACAATGGGAAATCCTTATAGTCTTCCCTATTGTGGGGAAGATTTAGATGGGGTTTAATAATAATGTCGATTGATATCATAAAACATACAATGATACTGGATTGTTCAAGAAGCATGGTGTTTGGAGATAGAATCATTTTTATAAACCCCCTTGAGTCCCCCACAATGGGGGAACTAATAGGATTGGTGAGATAAACAGAACTATGGGAATCAAAATGGTACGAAAAATTGAAAAAAATTGGAAAAATCAATGTTAAATAAACTCATAAAATATTGTCTCAATAATTCATTGGTGGTTGGGGTATTGCTTACGGGCGTGGTGCTTTGGGGTATGATGGTTGCACCATTTGATTGGAAATTGGGCGATTTACCCCGAGATCCAATTCCGGTTGATGCTATTCCTGATATTGGTGAAAATCAACAAATTGTGTTTACGAAATGGCCGGGGCGAAGTCCACAGGACATTGAGGACCAAATTACCTATCCACTGACCACCGCTCTTTTGGGAGTTCCGGATGTGAAAACGGTTCGTTCATTTTCAATGTTTGGGTTTTCATCCATTTATGTCATTTTTAATGAAAATGCGGAATTTTACTGGTCCCGTTCAAGAATCCTAGAAAAATTAAATTCTCTTCCATCGGGAACATTACCTAATAATGTCCAGCCGACTTTGGGGCCTGACGCAACTGCTTTAGGACAAGTGTTTTGGTATACCTTGGAAGGACAAAATAAAGATGGAAAACCTACAGGCGGATGGGATTTACAGGAGCTTCGTACCATCCAGGATTGGACGGTAAGATATGCTCTGCAGTCTGCAAATGGCGTAGCAGAAGTGGCGTCCATTGGCGGATTCGTAAAAGAGTACCAAATTGATGTGAATCCTATAGCGATGCGGGAACATGGCATTCAGTTGACAGATGTTTTTAATGCGGTTCGACAATCTAATTTGGATGTGGGAGCACGAACGATTGAGGTAAACCGTGTTGAGTATATGGTACGAGGATTAGGGTTTATCAAATCGTTGGAGGATATTGAATATACTGTTGTTAAATCAGAAAATAATGTACCCATTTATATCAAAGATGTGGCTCATGTTGCATTGGGTCCTGCCTTGCGTCGTGGAGTGCTTGATAAAGAGGGTGCAGAAGCTGTGGGCGGTGTTGTGGTGGCGCGGTATGGCGAAAATCCATTGGCGACCATAAAAAGTGTAAAAGAGAAAATAAAAGAAATATCTCCAGGATTGCCTTCAAAGACGCTTTCCGACGGAACAGTGAGTAAGGTGGCGGTTGTACCCTTTTACGATCGTACAGGTCTTATTTATGAAACGCTGGGCACATTGAATCATGCATTACGCGATGAAATATTAATCACAATTATTGTGATTTTGATGATGGTCATGCATTTTCGGTCATCGCTACTCATTTCAAGCATGTTGCCCTTGACGGTACTCGTAGTCTTTATTGGCATGAAATTATTCAAAGTGGATGCAAATATTGTAGCATTATCAGGGATTGCTATCGCCATCGGAACGATTGTGGACATGGGTATTGTGGTTACGGAAAATATTTTACGTCACCTTGAAAAATCAAAAGAAAAAACAAAGGACGTAATTATTAAAGCTGTCTCGGAAGTGAGTGGTGCAGTGATTACGGCTGTTTCCACCACGGTGGTCAGTTTCCTCCCAGTCTTTACCATGATGGGTGCCGAAGGGAAATTGTTTAAACCTTTGGCCTACACAAAAACATTCGCTCTTGTGGCGTCGGTTATTATCGCATTAACGATTTTACCCGTATTAGCCAATCTCTTATTGGGTAAAAAGAAAAAGTCTGTATTCAAATTAGAATTTGAGATATTGAAACGCTATCCAAGGTTGGGAAATGGTTTTGTTATTTTCTTGGTCATAATTATTTTAGCCAATACTTGGGCGCCTTTAGGATTAACGAAAGGTTTCTTCCTGAATCTGATATTTGTGGTTTCCTTGATTGGAGTGATTATGAGCGGAATTACCGCATTTACAAAAGTATATCCCCGGCTTCTGCGCTGGGCACTAGATCATAAAGCCAAAGCGTTATCGTTCCCTGGATTCGTAACAATTTTTGGGTTAGTCGTTTGGCTCGGATTTGAAACTTTTACAGGATGGATGCCAAACTTCCTATTATCGACTCGACCCATCGTAACAATGAATCACGCATTTCCTGGATTGGGCAAAGAATTCATGCCACCCTTGGATGAAGGGTCGTTTTTGTATATGCCAACCACCATGCCCCACGCAGGAATGGAAGAATCCATCGATGTACTTCAAGTATTGGACAAAGCATTATATTCAGTACCGGAAGTGATATCTGTCGTAGGTAAAATTGGTCGTGTGGATTCTCCATTAGATCCGGCACCCTTGAGCATGGTTGAATCCATTGTTGCTTATAAACCTGAATATGGTGTGGATAAGAATGGCGAAACCATTCGACTATGGAGAGATCATATTCGTTCTTCCGATGATATATGGGATGAATTGGTTAAAGTTGCTCAAATTCCGGGAACAACATCTGCGCCGAAATTACAGCCCATTTCTACACGGTTGGTCATGCTGCAAAGTGGTATGCGGGCTCCAATGGGCATCAAAGTGAAAGGCCCCGATTTAGAATCGATCGAATCATTTGGTTTGGTGTTAGAAAAACATTTGAAAAACGCACCCGGTGTAAAGGCAGATATGGTTTTTGCCGACAGGATTGTGGGTAAACCGTATCTAGAAATTGATATAAATCGAAAATCCATCGCCCGTTACGGAATTGCTTTACAGCAAGTGCAGCACGCTATTGAAGTGGCAGTAGGTGGGATGCCTATTACGACGACGGTGGAAGGTCGGGAACGTTATCCGGTTCGAGTTCGTTATATGCGGGAATTCAGAGATAAAATTGAATCGTTGGACAATATTTTGATTCCAACGCCAAGTGGCGCACAGATTCCATTGATCCAATTGGCTGATGTGAATTATGTCCGCGGTCCGCAGGTTATCAAGAGTGAAGATACGTTCAAAATGGGTTACGTTCTTTTTGATAAACAAAATGATTGGGCAGAAGTGGATGCGGTTGAATCAGCTCAAGATTATTTGAATGAATTGATCCAAAATAGAACGATAAAAGTTCCAAATGGTGTGAGTTATATCTTTGCGGGCAGTTATGAAAATCAAATTCGTGCATCAAAGAAATTGGCAGTTGTTTTGCCATTAGCATTGGCGATAATTTTCTTAATACTTTACTTTCAGTTTAAGAGAGTATCTACAACATTAATTGTATTTATTGGAATATTTGTAGCTTGGTCAGGCGGTTTCACCATGTTATGGTTATACGGCCAGGACTGGTTTTTAAATTTTGGAATTTTTGGTGAAAATATGCGGGAAATATTCCAGATACATCCGGTTAATTTGAGTGTGGCCGTATGGGTGGGTTTCCTGGCTTTGTTTGGCATAGCAACGGATGATGGCGTTATGATTAGCACTTATTTAGAACAACAATTTAATGAAGATAAACCGAAGACAGTTCAGGATATTCGAGAAGCCACAGTTCAAGCTGGGACAAGGAGAATTCGGCCTGCTATGATGACAACTGCTACAACAATATTAGCACTTATGCCAATTCTAACTTCCACAGGTCGAGGGGCAGATGTAATGATTCCAATGGCAATTCCATCTTTTGGTGGAATGGTTTTCGCCATATTGACTACGTTTGTTGTCCCAATTTTATATTCTATGATTCGGGAACGTGAATTAATAAACTAATTAAAACTGTAACTAAAATAATAAATCACCATCTAAAGAGTAATGGCTTTAATAAATATGAAATTTAAAAACGAATAATGTTTTTCCCCTCTCACATTGCATCCGGGTTTATACTTGGAAACCTGTTGAAAAAGTCACCATGGACGGTTTATCCATTTATGCCAATTCTCCTATTTGCATCTCTTTTACCTGATGTTGATGGATTATTTTCTGATACGGTAGCAGGACACCATACCATTTTGCATACCCCAATATTCTGGATTATTCTTTTTGGTGTGATGATACTCATCCACAAATGGCTGAAAATGGCAATTTTACAACCCGTTTCTTTAGGAATATTTCTGGGCGTTCAACTTCATTTGATTACAGATTGGATTACAGCACGAACTGTTGGCATTCAATGGTTATATCCTTTTAATGAAACTGATTATTTTTTATTTCAAATTCAACCAGAAAATGGACAAGGATCTGTTTGGGAAATGATTCAAAATCCGTATTTCTCATTTTATATGGAAAATGCAGTTTTATTTTGGGCGGAAGTTGGAGTAATTCTGGTAGCTGGTGCGATTTATTCCAAACAACGATTTAACAAGTAGAATAATTTTTATCATTAATTCACTCAAACAAAATAAAAGAAAATAACAATGAAAAACCTCATATATATCACAAGTGTCATCTTCGGCTTTTTATATGCCCAAAATGAACTTTTCATTCCAGAAACCATGAGCGGGAACGAATTTAATCTTTCATTGCAAAATGGAACGACCCAATTATTTGATGGTGATGCTACAGAAACTATGGGCGCAAATGGTGGCAATCTTGCACCAACTCTCATATTTGAGCAGGGTGAATTCGTGAATATAAATGTCACCAATAATATTGGAGAAGAAACCACAATCCATTGGCATGGTATGCATATTTCACCGGAAAATGATGGCGGTCCTCATTCCGTGATTATGCCTGGAGAAACTTGGAATCCCAATTTTACTGTGATGGATAAAGCCTGTACTATGTGGTATCATCCTCATTTGCATGAAAAAACAAATGAGCATGTGACAAAAGGGATCACTGGATTTATTATTATTCGCGATGATGAAGAAGCTGCTCTAGATTTGCCGAGAACTTACGGCGTGGATGATTTTCCACTAAACTTGCAAACCAAACAGTTCGATGCATCCAACCAAATCGTAATTGGTGAACATGGCGATAATGTCCCCATGGTGAATTCAACCATTGATGCATTTGTGGAATTTCCGGCTCAAGTCGTGCGATTGAGAGTTTTGAATGGATCATCCATGCGAGTATTTAATCTTGGATTCTCGAATAATTCAACATTTTACCAAATTGGATCTGATGGTGGTTTGTTCTTGGATCCTATTAGCATGGATCGATTATTACTAGCACCGGCAGAAAGAGCAGAATTATTAGTTGATTTAAGTGATATGACGGGAGAATCTATCGAGCTCAAAAGTTATGGGTCAACTTTGCCTCAGAGCGCTTATGGTATAGCAGGTTTATCAACCATGCAAGGCGTGGCACCATCAGGGTATAATTCAAATGAGCTAAACGGAAATGACTTTATTTTATTAGACATTAACGTAGGTGTTCAGACGGATAATCCTATTTTAACAATTCCAAGTTTATTGGTGGATGTAACACCGATTGATGAATCAGAAGCAACCTTAACAAGGAATTTGCAAATTACGGCACCCAATATGATGCAAAATTCAATTACCGGTCCTTTTGTATTTGATGGTCAATCATTTGATATGAATGTTATCAATCAAACAGTTCAATTGGGTGATACGGAAATTTGGGAAATATTTAACATGTCTATGGTGGCACATCCATTTCATATTCACGATGTCCAATTTTATATTTTAGATCGGAATGGCGTTATTCCACCTGAAAATGAAAGGGGAAGAAAAGACGTCGTATTGGTTAAAAATATGGAAACTGTTCGTTTTATTGCGAAATTTGAAGACCATGCAGATGACGAAGTCCCTTATATGTATCATTGCCATATGCTCCAACACGAAGATGAAGGATTAATGGGTCAATTTATTGTCGAGGGAGAATCGGTTGGAATTGACAATAGTATAACTCTGCCAAATGATTTCGTTCTTTTTCCAGCATACCCAAATCCATTTAATCCCACAACAACAATCAGGTTTAAATTGGTAAAAAGTCAACAGAATGCATCTCTCCGTATTTATGATATTTCCGGGCGATTGGTAGAAACATTGTTGAATGAAAAACTGATTGCTGGTGAGCATGAGATAAAATGGAATGGAGGAAACAATCCAAGTGGTGTGTATTTTATAAGCTTTGAAACGGGTGAATTCTTTTCAAATCAAAAAATTATACTCATGAAATAATAATTTGTGAGAGTTGATATCTCTCATAATATTAATTTAAAAAAACAAAAGGAATCAAACATGAAAAACACAATCATCATTATTATAACAGGGCTCATTCTTGGGCTGATGGCATGTAGTAAGGGCGAAGCAAAACAAGTCAATATTGCATTAACAACAATGCAATGTGGAATGTGTGAATCAACAATTGAGAAAGGAATGGCAAAGGTAAACGGAATAACAAATTTTGATGTCGATATGTCGGCTAAATCGGGTCATGTAACTTATAACGCATCGATTATAGATTTAGCATCTATCGAAAAAGCGGTGTCTGCGTTAGGATATCAAGCCAATGAAACTATAGCGGATCCTGTTGCTTATGAAGCGTTACCGGCATGTTGTAAAGTAGGCGGGATGTAAATAAAATGTGAGCGGGAAACAGCCCCATTTCTATTATTTCCATCACTAATCAAAAAGGATCGAAATGAAATTGCACTTATCACTTTTGCTTTTCTTGTTAATATTTGGGTGTTCATCTCCAGAATTAGGTGAACAACCTTTTGGAGAAGGTAGCCGCTACCCTCATTTAACGAATACTGAGTCGGGTGGTTTATTAGTTTCTTGGTTCGAGCCTGTGGATTCAACAACATTTGGATTATTTTGGTCCGAATTCTCGAATGAGAATTGGTCTGAAAAAAGTCTCATTTATTCATCAAAGAAGTTCTTTATAAACTGGGCAGATTTTCCATCCATTTTTGAACTGAATGAAAATACAATTGTGGTTCATTGGCCAGAAATGAGTGCGGAAGGAACTTACGATTACGATGTAAGAATGGTTTATTCAAATGATCGTGGAAAAACATGGAGTGACCCTGTGATTCCTCATCGCGATGGGAAACATGCAGAACATGGTTTTGTCTCATTTTATAAAAATGAAAATCATGAGTTGGAATTGGTATGGCTAGATGGACGTGAAATGGCAGGCGGTCATGGTCATGGCAGCGGTGGAAATATGAACCTTTACGCATCTACTTTTGATAGCGACTTTATTCAAGGTGACGATATTTCTATTGACGGAATGGTTTGTGAATGTTGCCCAACATCTGCAGTTCAATGCGGTAATGTTTCTATCGTCGCTTATCGCGACCGAAATGAAGCTGAAGTTCGGAATATAAATATTCTTCGCAGAGTAAATGGGGAATGGTCAGAGCCTTATGCGGTTAATGATGATAATTGGATCATCTCAGGTTGCCCGGTGAATGGTCCAAAACTGGCTGAGAAAGATGAGAAATTAGCTATTGCATGGTTTACTGCTCCAGACGGAGATTCACAAATTAATGTGGCCTTTTCAAATGATCTTGGTAAAACATTTTCTAATCCGATTCGAGTAGATGGAGGCAAACCGCAAGGAAGAGTTGACTTACAATGGATCGATGAAAAAACTATTATTGCGACTTGGTTGGAGGCCAATGAAGAAAATTCATCTATCGTGTATCGCAAAATTGGAACCGATGGTTCCAAGTCTGAAATGAACACCATAGAAACGTTAGGTGGCGGCCGGGGAATTGGGTACCCACAAATGGAAATTGTAGGAAATCACATTTTATTTTTGTGGACGAATCCTATTGTAAAAACTCATATCCAATCAAAATGGATGAAATTTTTCATTAATTTTAAAAATGGATAGTTTTTATAAAATTCTTTAATTTTCGA